>VFQN01000248.1_pt1 | contig 85333 bp, 69 predicted proteins | sample 3512371 | NCBI WGS metagenome assembly VFQN01 (sample SAMN10412370, study PRJNA504923) | tailings metagenome | isolation source: Replicate 2 from Balatoc abandoned mine | place: Philippines: Itogon, Benguet | collected 2017-08-28
CCAACAACGATTATCCCTGGCAGGAGACCGGCGGTAATCCGGGCGGGTTCCTCGGGGTGACCTATTCGCGGAACAGCCAGTATGGCGCGTTTGCGTTTCCCGACATCGACGACGGGAAGATCGTGACGGCATTTCGGTTCGAGGCGGACCTGCGGGTGGGCAATCCGACGGGTGACCGCGGGGCCGACGGGTTCTCGGTGAGTTTCGCGCGCAGCAGCGATCCGCTGCTGGTCGAGGGGGCGTTGAGCAACACCGGGAACTTCGCCGGTGGCATTCCCGAGGGGGGGTCGACGACCGGTATTGCGGTTTCGTTCGACACCTGGGCGGGCAACACGCTGCCCGACGGGGCGGACATCGAGGGCATCCTGGTTCGTGTGGACAACGTTACGGTGCTGCGTCAGTCGTTGCCGACGCGTAACGGGGCCTGCGACGATCCGACCTCGCTGCAGACGGGTCCGCGTGATCCGCAGTATTGGACGGACGGCGGGGATCCGTATCTTCCCGAAGCCTGGGACACGCTCTGCTGGCAGAAGCTGATCGTGGACCTCGACGATGAGGCGAAGCTGACCGTGTCGTGGAAGGGCAGCACGGTTCTGGACGCGTTGCAGACCTCCTATTTCCCGACGCCCGGCCGGATCATTCTGGCGGGCCGCACGGGGGATGCGAACGAGCACACCCATTTCGACAACATCAAGCTGACCACGACCGCGACGGCGGCCGACACCGAGAAGCCGACGACTCCTCCCGGGGCGACGGCGGTGGTCGGGGCGCGGCGTGTGGCGCTGACCTGGGGTGCCGCGACGGACAATTCCGGTCGCGTGGCCTACAAGGTCTATCGTGACACCGCGGTTCTGGCGAACCTGTTGACCGACACCCGGTTCGAGGATCTTTCGGTGGTTCCGGGTCGGAGCTACAACTACCGCGTGGTGGCGACCGACGTTTCCGGGAACGAATCCGATCCGGCGAACGTGCCGGTGACGACCGTGGCCGAGGTGGCGTCGCCCGGCTGGCTGGTGGGCGAGATCTTTGACGGCATCAGCGGCACGGCGGTTGCCGACCTGCTCGCATCGGAGAAGTGGCCGGCCTCGCCGGACCGCACCCGTTACCTCAACGGCCTGAGCTTCGGCTTCGGCGGCGCCTCCGGCCCCGAGTTCGGTGACAACTACGGCATGCGGATCGCCGGTGTGCTGACCGCTCCCGAGTCCGGGCAGTTCCGTTTCTTCATCCGGAGCGACGACGCCTCGGAGTTCTACCTGAACCCCGCGGGTCCGGCGCTGCCGGTGCCGGGTTCGGACCTTCCGATCGCCCAGGAGACCGACTGCTGCGACGCGTTCCAGGAGCCGGACGTGGCGAACGACGACGGGGCGACCTTCGCGACGAGCGAGCCCGTGAGCCTGGTGGCGGGCCAGCGGTACGGCTTCGTGTATCTGGTGAAGGAAGGCGGCGGCGGCGACAACGGTGAAGTGGCCTGGCGCCGCGAGGGCGAGACCACTCCCGCGAACCAGTTGACCCCGATCCGCGGCGCGGTCTTCGCGGGTGGCATGGGCGACGCCGTTGGCGCTTCCATCACCCTCTCGAACGCCCCGGTGGCCACCACGGTGGTTGCCTACCAGCCGGTGACCCTCTCGGCGGCCGCGGTGGCGATCTCACCGTACAACAGCCCGATCTCGTACCAATGGTACAAGAACGGCACGGCCATCCGCGGCGCCAACGCGGCCACCTACACGATGACCGTGACCCAGCCGTCGGAGAACGGCGCCCGCTACAGCGTCAGCGCCTCCGTCCCCGGCGCCAGCGTGACCAGCCCCGAAGTCGTGCTGACCGTGACCGAGAACCAGCCGGCCAAGGTGGTCAGCGTCGAGGGCAGCGAAACCTTCACCGAAGTCACCATCCGCTTCGACCAGCCGGTGACCTCGCCGTCGGCGACCACCCCGGCGAACTACGTCTCGGACAACGGCCTGACCGTCAGCGCGGCCACCCTGGTTGACGCCTACACCGTCCGTCTGACCACCAGCCGCCAGGCGGAAGCCGGCGCCTACAACATCGCGGTCAACAACGTCCAGAACCTGGGCGGCACCCCGGTGCCCGCCGGCACGGTGGCCAAGCTCGACGCCTGGCGCCTCGTGCCCAGCCGCGCGCGCCTCGATCAGTTCAACGACCTCACCGGCACGGTCATGAGCACGCTCATCGACAGCGAGAAGTATCCGGACAGCCCCGACGTCGTCCGCTACATCGGCGGCCTGACCTTCGGTGAACCCGCGTTCGGCGACACCTTCGGCGAGAACTACGGCGCCGCGGTGAAGGCGATCCTCCGGCCCACGGTCTCCGGCCAGTACCGGTTCTTCGTCCGCAGCGACGACTCCTCGCAGTTGTTCATCAACACCAGTGGCGCGGCCATCCCTGACGCACGTTCCACCTCCCCGATCGCCCAGGAGAACGGCTGCTGCGGTCCCTTCGAGGAACCCGGCGCCGGTGGCAATGCCGACGACGGCACCTTCCCGACCAGCGAGCCCGTCTCGCTGACCGCCGGCCAGAGCTACGGCGTGCTGTTCCTGGTGAAGGAAGGCGGCGGTGGTGACTGGGGTCAGGTGGCCTGGCGTCGCGAAGGCGACACCACTGCGGCCTCCTCGCTGCAGCCGCTCACCGACGTGGTCTACTGGTACGGGCCCGCCCCGATCGTGAACCTCGAGATCGAGAGCGTCAGCCTCACCGGCGGCAACGTGGTCATCACCTACGCCGCGGGCGTGCTCCAGTCCGCCGACTCCGTCGACGGCCCGTACACCGACGTGGCCGGGGCGACCTCGCCCTACACCACGCCGGCGACCGGCGCGAAGTTCTACCGCCTGCGCGGGAACTGACCTCGGGCGAAGTCCCGCGGTCGGACCGTGGGCTGCCTGACACGATGCATCACGAACGACCGGGCTTCGGCCCGGTCGTTCTTTTTTTGGTGCGTGCCGGGTGTTCCACCTTGGCGGGGGTGGATCTCCGCCTTTTCAAGGCCTTCGAAGGGAATGGTTTGCGTGGATCCGCAGCGGTCTGGAGCGAAAGCCGAAGATTCTTTAAGTGGAAACCGGGCGTCGGGGTGTACGGCACGGGGAAGGCGCCGAAAGGTGCCGAACAACCGCAGAACAACGAAACAACGAACCATCGAAAGCCAACCCCCACGATGACACGAGCCCACTTGAAGAAGGTCGTTACCGTGCTAAGCAGTGTCGTGCTTCTGAGCGCCCCCGCGATGGCGGACGGTGTTGGAAGCCGCAGCTGGATGACTGAGTCCCCCAAAGGCGCCGCCTTGCGCGTGAAGATCGTTCCGGGACAGACGGAGAACCGTCTGGATCGCGGGCCGATGAAGGAGTCCCCGAAAGGGGCTGCCATTCGCGTGAAGCGGGCCTCGGGTGTGACCCCCGATCGCGTTGATCGCGGAGTGCCGAAGGTTTCGCCGCGGCACGCGGTGAACTTTCCCACCCACGGGAACAAGCGCTGAACGGGACCTTCGACGCGACGGGGGCGGTGCGGCAAGTCCGGCCGCCCCCGTCGTCCTCCCTCCCCCAGGAAACCATCCAGAACCATGAATGCGGATCGGGTGCGAAAGGACGAAGCCGGCACCGCGGAGGACGCGGAGTTGCGCGCGCTGCTGCGGCGGGGCGATGAGCCCTTCGTGTTGCCGGGCTGGTTTGTGCCGCAGTTGATGCATCGCGTGCGGCGCGAAGCGCGTGAGACCGGCGCGATGGCCGGGGCTCCGGCCTGGCTGCGCTGGCTGGACTGGCTGCTGCGACCCGGCGTCGCGGTCACTGCGCTGCTCCTGGCGCTGCTCGTCGGCGCCGCCGGCGGTTATTGGTTTTCATCGGACAAGGGCTGGCACACCGCCGAGGTCCGGTATCCCGACAGCATCGATCCGGTTCACCGGCACCCATGAGAACCGAGGTCCGGGTCCCGGCTGTTTTCGTGATTGCGGCCCTGGTTTCCTGGGCTGCCTGGGCGGTGGCCGCCGGCTGGGCGGTTTCATCGCGCTGGGCGCCGCGCGCTCTGGCGCCCGGGGATGCCGAACTGGGCTGGATCCGGCACGAGTACCCCTCCGCGGGACCGGCGCATGACCGGATCCAGGCGATCCACGCGCGGCACGCGGCCGAGCGGGAGGAGGGCGCGCGGGAGCTGCATGCGCTGAGCCAGCGGGTGTTGAACCGGGTGCGGGGTGAGGAAATGTGGAGCGAGGCGCTGGCCGAGGACATCGCGGCCTGGGATCGCGCGGCGGCGCGCAGCCACCGGCGGACCTGGGAGTACATCTACGAGGTCGCCGGCGTGCTGGCGTCGGAGGAATCCCGCAGGTACCGGGAGGAGATGGCCCGGAACATCCTCGGTTCGGTGCCGTTGCCGAGCCGGGCGGTGGCTGATGGGAGGTCCGGAGGCCCATGACTGGCGCCGACGGGGTGGACACGGACGCGCTGGACCGGCAGGCCATGGAGCGGCTGACGCAGGGTGAGGAGGACGCCCTGCGGGAGCTGGCCGAGCGGCATGGCGACCGGGTGGTGCGGTTCCTGCACCGGCTCGTGGGCGACCTTCACGACGCCGTGGACCTCTGTCAGGAGACGTTTCTTCGCGTCTACCGTTATCGGTCCGAGTACGACCCGGGGCGACCCTTCCGGATCTGGCTCTACACCATCGCCGCCAACCTGGGGCGCAACGTGCTTCGGGCCCGGCGGCGGTTTCTGCGCATTTCCCTCGAGGAAAGCGCCCATGGCCCGGACAGCCCGAGGATCATGGACATTCTCTCGGCGGAGGATCCGCGTCCGGACGAGTCGGTGGAGCGCTCCGAACTGCGGCAGGCGGTGCAGGGTGCGTTGAACCATCTCTCGCCGGATCTGCGGTCGGCGGTGGTGCTGGTGGATCTCCAGGATTTTTCGACGCGCGAGGCGGCTGCGGTGCTGCGGATACCGGAGCGGACGTTGGAATCGAGGCTGTACCATGGGCGGCGGCGGTTGCGGCCGGTGCTGGCGCGGTGGTTGTCGAAGGTCGGGCTGAAGCAGACGGCGCCTGCGGCATCGGCGGCGTGAGGATGTCCGGTGGGGGTGTTGGGGGCGCGTGTCGGGGATCGGGGATTGGATTGGGTGTTGGATGTTCTTCGCGGTTTTCAGGCGGGGGGTTTGGGGCCTAGGCTTGCGGGCATGCACTGGATGGCACGACTCGGTTGGGCGGGAGTCCTGGTGGTGGCGCTGGGGGCCGCCGGGTGTGGAACGATCGGCGGTGGTGGTCGTGGCGCGACCGCGATCCGGAGCGCCCTGACCTTTCATGCCTCGTTTGATCGTGGAACCGATGCTGATTACGCGATGGGGGATCCGTGGATCTACCAGGCGCCGGCGATGAACCGGATCAAGGAGGAGGCGAGGCCGGGGTTGCCGATGGGGGATGCGGTGCGGCAGGTGCCCGGGGCGGGGCGTTACGGGGGCTCGCTGCGGTTTGGCAGGAAATCGGACGCCATCGTGTTCTACCGGGGGCAGGACAACGTGCCGTGGGCGGCCCAGGACTGGAGCGGGACGATCAGCTTCTGGCTGCGGGCGGATTTCAAGGAACTCGCCGAGGGGTATGCGGATCCCATGCAGGTGACCACGCGGGCGTGGAACGACGGGGCGATGTTTGTGGAGTTCGAGAAGCGGCCGGCGGGGGTGCCGTTCCGGCTGGGGGCGTATGCCGACCTGAAGGTTTGGAACCCGAAGAACCGGGACTGGGGGACGATTCCGAAGCCGGAGCTTCCGTTGTTGACGGTGAACGGTCCGCCATTTTCGGGGGATCGCTGGACGCACGTGGCCATCACCTGGGAGCGGTTCAACACCGGCAGGCCGGAGGGGGATGCCACGCTTTATCTCGACGGGGCGCGGATCGGGACCATCCGGGGGCGGACGCAGACCTTCACCTGGGATCCGGCGGACATCCGGCTGATGCTGGGGGTGGGTTATGTGGGGTGGATGGACGACCTGGCGGTGTTCCGGCGCAGTCTTACGGCGGAGGAGATCCAGCAGGTGCGGACGCTGCCTCTGGGGATCCGGTCGTTGCTGGGGCGGTAGGGGGCGGTTTCGGGGGGGATCGTGTGCCGCCTCGACAGGAGGGGCGCGGTTGGGCTTACTTCGCGGACCTGAATGGGACGAATGAACTCGGAATTGCTCGGCCGGGCCAAGGCGCTCGGGTTTTCGGACCGACAGATCGCTCATTTGACGGGGCGCACCGAGGATGAGGTGCGCGCGTTGCGACGGGAGCAGGGCCTGGTGCCCAGCTACCGGTTGGTGGACACCTGTGCTGCGGAGTTCGAGGCGTACACGCCGTACTATTATTCCACGTACGACCGCGGGGACGACGAGTCGCGTCCCAGTGATCGGCGCAAGGTGATGATCCTGGGTGGCGGTCCGAACCGGATCGGGCAGGGCATCGAGTTCGACTACTGCTGCGTGCATGCGGCGTTTGCGTTGAAGGAGGACGGGTTCGAGACGCTGATGGTGAATTCGAATCCGGAGACCGTCTCGACCGACTACGACACCAGCGACAAGCTGTATTTCGAGCCGCTGACGCTGGAGGACGTGCTTCACATCTACGAGCGGGAGAAGTGCTGGGGTGCGATCGCCCAGTTCGGGGGGCAGACGCCGTTGAATCTGGCGCTGGGTCTGCAGCGGAACGGGGTGAACGTGATCGGCACCTCCCCGCAGAGCATCGAGATCGCGGAGGACCGGAAGCTGTTCGCGGCGATGCTGGACCGCCTGGGCATTCCGCAGCCGCCGAACGGCATTGCCACGAACGAGGCGGAGGCCCTGGCGGTGGCGAAGCGGCTCGGGTACCCGGTGCTGGTGCGTCCCAGCTTCGTGCTCGGCGGCCGCGCCATGCAGATCGTCTTCTCCGACTCGGAGCTTCAGCACTACATGCGGTTCGCCGTCGAGGCCTCGCCCGAGCGGCCGGTGCTCGTCGACAAGTTCCTGGAGGACGCGACCGAGGTGGACGTGGATTGCATCGCCGACGTGGGGAACTTCGCGGATCCCGCGGAGGGGACCATCGTGGTGGGCGGGATGCTGGAGCACATCGAGTTCGCCGGCGTGCATTCCGGGGACGCGGCGATGGTGCTGCCGCCGCACACCCTGTCGAAGGACGTGGTGGAAACGATCCGCCGGCACACCCACGCCATGGCCCGGGAACTGCGGGTGAGCGGGCTGATGAACGTCCAGTACGCCGTGCAATCGGGGAAGGTGTACGTGCTGGAGGTCAATCCGCGGGCGTCGCGCACCGTGCCCTTCGTCAGCAAGGCGATCGGCGTGCCGCTGGCGAGGATGGCGGCGAAGGTGATGGCCGGGCGGACCCTGAAGGAGCTGGGCGTCACCGAGGAGATCTGGCCCAGGTACTGGGCGGTGAAGGAGTCGGTGTTCCCGTTCAACAAGTTCCTGGGTCAGGACATCATCCTGTCGCCGGAGATGCGGTCCACCGGCGAGGTGATGGGGCTGGACCAGGACCTGGGCGTGGCGTTTGCCAAGAGCCAGATGGCCGCCAGTTCATCCCTGCCGCTTCAGGGCCGGGTGTTCATCAGCGTGAGCGACGTTCACAAGCCCAAGGTCGCCGAGGTGGCGAAGCTGTTCACCGATCTCGGTTTCGAGCTCATCTCGACCGGCGGCACCGCCTCGGTGCTCGAGGCCGCGGGCCTCAAGGTCCAGCGCATCCCCAAGCTCAACGAGGGCCGGCCGAACGCCGTGGACTACCTGAAGAACAAGGAAATCCACTTCGTCATCAACACCCCCAGCGGCGCCAACCCCCGCGCCGACGAGGTCCGAATCCGGAGCACCGCGGTCATCACCGGCACGCCGATCATGACCACCCTGTCCGGCGCCCGCGCCGCGGCCCTCGGCATCGCCGCCCTGCGCAAACAGGGCTACGGCGTCCGCACGGTCCAGGAGTACCACTGACCCACGCCCCCTCGGGTCAAGCCTTCTGGGGCAAATCGGCGCAACTAATTCTGCCCCCAGGATCCTTGCCAGGCCGCGGCTCCCGGCGCGTGATGAACGCGGGCCGGACAACCCGCCGCGACCGTGGACGAGAAGCTCACCATCGATCTGGTCTACATCTTCGCCTTCTGCGCCGGGGGCGTGTTCTTCGCGGTGGCGCCCTTCGCGGTGGTCCACCTCCTTCAGACCCGCCGCACCCGCCAGGTCGCCAACAAGACCTCCCAGATGGTCGAATGCGGCATGGCGCCCATCGGTGACGCATGGATCCGCTACTGCGCCACCTACTACCTCTACGCCCTCGTCTTCGTCGCCTTCGCCGTCGACGTCCTCTACCTGATCCCCGTCGCCCTGGTCTATGACCGCGTGTTCCCCGTCCGGGACCTCGTGGGCCTGCTCATCTTCGTCGGGATCCTCTCGCTGGTCATCGTCTACGCCTGGAACAAGGGAGTGTTCGAATGGAAACGCCGGAACGAAGCGCCGCCGAAGTGAAGGCGCCGTCCGCCCCAGCCGCGTCCCACGCGCCTGCAAGCGCGGGCGCGAACCCGGGCGCAAACGTCCCGGGCGCGTCGAGTAGTGGTGCCGGTGCCGCGTGCGCCGTCGACACGGCCGCGGCGGAGGCGGGGATTCCGCCCGAGTGCGCCTCGATCGTGCGGTTGGCGAAGCTCGATGAACTTCTGGCGCTGGGCCGTGCCAATTCGCTGTGGCCGCTGACCTTCGGTCTCGCCTGTTGTGCGATCGAGATGATGGCGGCCGGCGCGTCGCGCTTCGACATCTCCCGTTTCGGGGCCGAGGTCTTCCGGCCGTCCCCGCGCCAGGCCGACGTCATGATCGTGGCCGGCACGATCAACCGGAAGATGGCCCTGGCGGTGAAGACCCTCTACGACCAGATGCCCGAGCCCAAGTGGGTGATCGCCCTCGGCAACTGCGCGATCTCCGGCGGGCCGTTCGTTTTTCCCGGTCAGTACGCGGTGGTGGAAGGCGTGGACAAGCTGTTCCCGGTCGATGTCTACGTCCCCGGCTGCCCGCCTCGCCCCGAGGCGCTGATCGAGGGAATCCTGGCCCTGGAGGAGAAGATCACCGGCAAGCGACGATGGCCACGGGTCCCGCCCCAATGACCCTGACAACCGACGACCTGAGACAGGCATTCCTGAGACTTCTGACGCCGGCCCACGCGTCGGGAGGTGCCTGTGAGACGCCCGGCGCAACGCCGGACGGCGGGATGGACGCGACCGCGTCCGGCGGACCGGCGACTCCCACATCCACATCCACATCCATATCCTCATCCTCACCATCGCCGTCGACGTCGCCATCACCATCGACGTCACCCTTGCCGCCGTTGGCCGAGGGGGCGTGCCGGGTGGTGGATGCGCGGGCGCGCGGTTATCACTTCGAGGCGCGGGTGGCGCCGGGTCAGGTCGTGGGGGCGGGGCGACTGCTGGACGGTCTGGGGTTCTCCATGGATGCCGTCACCGGGGTGGACTGGCTGGCCGCGGGGGAGATGGAGGTGGTGTACGACTTCTTTCATCCCGCCTCGCCGCTGCATGTGGTGGTGCGCTGCCGGGTTTCGAGGGATGGCGGGGAGGTGCCGACGCTTTCGGGCGTGTATCCGGGTGCGGACTGGCACGAGCGGGAGGCGCACGATTTCTTCGGCATCCGATTCGTGGGGCATCCGGACCTGGGGCCGTTTCTGCTGCCGGAGGATGCGGACTATCACCCGTTGAGAAAGGACTTCGCCGGTGTTGCTTGAGAGGCTCCAGGCGGTGAAGGGGGTGGTGTCGGCGGAGGCGGTGGCCCCGGCCGGGACGGCGGACGGCATGCACGAGACCTTCGTGTTGAACCTGGGTCCGCAGCATCCGGCCACCCACGGGGTGTTGCGGGTGAAGCTCACCATGGACGGCGAGTACATCCTGCGGGCCGAACCGGTGCCCGGTTACATCCACCGGATGCAGGAGAAGATGGGGGAGAACCGGACCTGGTCGCAGTACCTGCCGAACACCAGTCGGATCGATTACCTGTCGGCGATGGCGTACACGCACGCCTACGTGCTGGCGGTGGAGCGGGCCGCGGGGATCGAGGTGCCGGCGCGGGCGGAGTATCTGCGGGTGATCACCACCGAGCTGAACCGGATCTCGAGTCACCTGGTGTGGTTCGGGGCGTTTCTGCTGGATCTGGGCGGGTTCACCCCGCTGCTGTACGCCTTTGACGACCGGGAGCGGATCCTGGATCTGCTGGAGGGGGTGACGGGGTCACGGCTGACCTACTGCTGGTATCGGTTCGGGGGGGTGTGCAACGACGTGGACGACGCCTTCCTGACGGGGGCGCGGGATTTTGTGGGTTACATGCGACCGCGGCTGGACCTGTACCGGAGGCTGGTGACCGACAACATCATTCTGCGGAAGCGGCTGGAGGGGATTGGGCGGGTGGATGCGGAGACCTGCCGGCGGTATGGCGCCACCGGTCCGGTCATCCGGGGGGCGGGCGTGCCGGATGACGTGCGGCGGGTCGAGCCCTACTCGGTGTATGCGGAGCTGGACTTCGACATTCCGGCGTATCCGGAGGCGGACTGCATGGCGCGGTACCGGGTGCGGATGGAGGAGATGGCGCAGAGTCTGCGGATTGTGGAGCAGGGGTTGGAGCGGTTGCCGGGGGGTGAGGTGCTGGGGAAGGTGCCGCGGGTGTTGAAGGTGCCGGCGGGGGACTGTTACCAGGCGGTGGAGGCGGCGCGGGGGCGGTTTGCGGTGCGGTTGGTGAGCGACGGGAGGGAGATCCCGTACCGGATCAAGCTTCGGACCCCATCGTTTTCGAATCTCAGTCTGTTTGAGGAGACCAGCCGCGGGATGATGCTGCCCGACGCGCTGGCGCTGATGGGGAGCCTGGACCTGGTGATTCCGGACATCGACCGCTGAAAGCGAGGCGCCATGACCCTACCCGAACCCATCCGGCTCCTGGCCTACCTGGCGGGGGTGATGGCGTTCGTGGGGTTGAACGCGGCGTACCTGGTGTGGGTGGAGCGGAAGGGTGCGGCGCGGTTCCAGCGTCGGCCGGGACCGACGGAGGTGGGGCCGGCCGGTCTGCTGCAGCCGCTGGCGGACGCGGCGAAGCTCTTGTCGAAGCAGCTTCTCGTGCCGCCGGACGCGGACCGGGCGCTGTTCCGGATTGCGCCGGTGCTGGTGATGGCCCCGGCGCTGATGTGCCTGGTCACGATTCCGTTCGGGGCGCAGCTCGGGGCGCGGAGCGTGGATCTCGGGCTGGTGATGGTGTTCGCGTTCGGGTCGATCAACGTGATGGCGATCATGCTGGGCGGGTGGGCGTCTCGGAACAAGTACGCCATCATCTCGGCGGCGCGGATCGTCTCGCAGAACGTGGCGTATGAGATCCCAATGATGCTGGTGGTCATCACCCTGCTGATGATGACCGGGACCACGAATCTGCAGGGGATCGTGGAGGGGCAGGCCGGCGGGATCTGGCACTGGAACCTGTTCAACCTCGCGGCGAATCCGCTGATGCCGGTGACCTTCGTGGTGTTCTTCATCTGCATGCTCGCGGAGACGAACCGGGCGCCGTTCGACATGGCGGAGGCGGAGAGCGAACTCGTGGCCGGCGCGTTCACCGAGTATGCCGGCATGGGCTTCGGCGTCTTCTTCATGGCGGAGTACGCCAACATCCTGGTCGGGTGCAGCCTGGGGGCGATCCTGTTCCTCGGCGGCTGGCAGAGTCCGTTCGGCGTGCTGTCCGGGGTCGGCTGGTTCCTGCTCAAGCTCTACGCCCTGGTGTTCACGGTGGTCTGGGTGCGCTGGACCTTTCCGAGGACCCAGTTCTACGGCCTGCTCAACCTGTCCTGGAAACTCCTCATCCCCCTGTCGCTCGGAACCCTCGTCCTCACCGCGGTCATGCTGAAGCTGTTCTAAACCGGGTCCCATCCCATGAAACGCGCCCTCCAGGACATCATCGGCGGCTTCCGCAGCCTCCTGACGGGCATGGGGATCACGCTCCGCCAGTTCTTCCGCAAGGACGTCACCGTCCGGTATCCGCACGAGTCCCTGACCATGCCGTCCCGGTACCGCGGGCACATCGTGCTCGTGCGCGATCCCGTCACCGGGAAGTCGCTCTGCGTCGCCTGCAAGTCGTGCGAAAAGGCCTGTCCCAGCGACTGCATCGTGGTGGAGGGCCTCAAACGCGAGGGTGAGAAGCGGAAGTCGGTCACCGAGTTCCGACTCGATTTCACCCGGTGCAGCCTCTGCGGGTCGTGCGTGGAGGTGTGTCCCGCGGACGCGCTGGAGTTTTCGAAGGACTACAACCTGGCGGGGACGCGGAAGGAGGAATTCGTGCGGATCGACCTGGTGAGGCGGCTGGAGGAACAGGGCGGGGCGGGGACAGCGTCCGTGTCGGCGGGATCGGGATCGGGACCGGGACCGGGATCGGGACCGGGATCGGGACCCAAGTCGGAATCCGGCGGGGCGGCGGGGGCCGGGAGCGGGGAGGGCAGGCCGTGAACGACACAGTATTTCCGGGGGCCGCGCGGATTGCGGAGGTGATCTTCGTGGTTTCGTGTCTGACCACGCTGGCGGGGGCATTGGTGGCGGTGCTGGTGCATCGGATCATCCGGAGCGTGTGCGGGCTGGCGCTCTGCTGCGTGGGGCTGGCGGGGATGTATGCGTTTCTCGGCAGTCCGTTTCTCGCGCTGATGCAGATCCTGGTCTACGTGGGGGCGGTGTGCATCACCATCGTGTTTGCGGTGATGCTGGCGGAGCCGGACGAGCCGGATGCGCCGCACATGGGGCATGGCGGGGGGGTGTGGCTGCCGTTCGCGCTGCTGGTGTGTGCGGTGGTGGCGTGGGGGTTGGCGACGACCGCGGTGCGGGCGCCGTGGCGGGTGCCGGCCGAGCGGGTCACGGACGGTTCGTTGAGGGCGATCGGGGTGGCGTTGCTGACGAACCACAGCCTGGCCTTCGAGGTGGTGTCGCTGGTGCTTCTGGTGGCCATCGTGGGGGCGTTGGCGATCGCGCATGGTGGAAGGGGGGCTGCGCGATGAACGTGGGAAACGCGGTCCCGGCGCTGTTCGACCGTCCGTCGGTGTACCTGGTGATGGCGGTGGCCCTGCTGGTCATCGGCCTGTTCGGGTTCCTGCGGCGGCGCACCTTCATCGGGATGCTCATCTCCGGGGAGATCCTGTTCATGGCGGCGTCGCTGAACGTGATGGCGCTGAACCGGTTTTTCGCCCCGGATCCGGCGTCGGGCCAGGTGTTCGTGCTGCTGGTCATGGGGTTGGCCGCGGCGGAGGTCGCGGTGGGGCTGAGCATCATCATCGCGGTGTACCGGAACTTCAGGTCGATCCGGACGCGCGACCTGACGGAGATGAAGGGATGAGGCGCGTCGAGAAACGGGAATGAAGTCATGACACCCGAGCAGGACATCCGGCTGTTGGTGGCGCTGCTGGTCCCGCTGGCGGGGGCGGGGCTGGTGATGCTGGCGGGGCGGTGGCCGAACGTGCGGGAGGCCTGTTCGTTCGTGGCGGCGGCGGTGCTCTTCGGGATCATGGTGTCGCTGGTGCCGGACATCCGGGCGGGGCGGGTTCTGGTGTATCCGGTGTTTCGCATGCTGCCGGGGCTCGGGGTGACGCTGCGGGCGGATCCGATGGCGATGCTGTTCGCGGTGTCGGCCTCGTTCCTGTGGATGCTGACGGTGTTCTACTCGGCGGGGTACATGCGGGGGCTGGGCGAGCATGCGCAGACGCGGTTCAACGCCTGTTTCGCGCTGGCGCTGTTCGGGGCGGTGGGCTGTGCCTTCGCCGACAATCTCCTGACCCTTTACCTGTTCTACGAGGTGGTGAGCGTGTGCACCTATCCGCTGGTGGCGCATCATCAGGACGCGGAGGGGTACGAGGGCGGGCTGAAGTATCTGGCGTACCTGACGACGACCGCGAAGGCGCTGGTGCTTCCGGCCATGGTGGTCGTCTACGTGCTGAACGGGAACCTGGACTTCGCCTGGAACATCCGGGACGGCGTGCTGCCCGCGAGCGCCGGGGGGACGCTGGTGACGGTGTTGTACGTCTGTTTCCTGCTCGGCTTCGCGAAGAACGGGATCATGCCGCTGCACCACTGGCTGCCCGGGGCGATGGTCGCGCCCACGCCGGTCAGCGCCCTGCTGCATGCGGTTGCGGTCGTCAAGGTCGGGGTGTTCTCCACCGTCCGGGTCATGCTTCATGTGTTCGGGGTGGAGCGCATGGATGCGTTGAACCTGGGGGTTCCCACCGCCTGGTTCGTGGCGTTCACCATCCTGGCGGCGTCGGCGGTCGCGCTGAGCCAGGACAACCTGAAGCTGCGGCTCGCGTACTCCACGGTGAGCCAGTTGTCGTACATCATCCTCGGGGTGGCGCTGCTCACGCCGAGGGCGATCGAGGGCGGGCTGGTGCACATCGCCAACCACGCCTTTGCCAAGATCACCCTGTTCTTCTGCGCCGGGGCGATCTACGTGGCCAGCCACAGGAAGAACGTCTCGGAGATGGCGGGGCTCGGGCGGCGCATGCCGTTCACCTTCGGGGCCTTCGCGGTGGCGGCGCTCGGCATGATCGGGGCGCCGCCGGCGGGGGGGTTCGTGACCAAATGGAACCTGCTGGCCGGGGCGCTGGACGCCGGATCGGTCGGCATCCTGGCGGTGCTGGTGGTCAGCACCCTGCTGAACGCGGCGTATTTCGTGCCGGTGGTGGCGATTGCCTTCTTCGGGGTGGCGCCGGAGGGGGCGGTGGAGGGCGGCGGGCATCCGGTGGGTGAGGCGCCGGCGCTGATGGTGGTGCCGTTGGTGGTGACCGCGGCGGTGTCGCTGTTGCTCGGATGTTTTCCCGATCTGGTCATGCAGTTCCCGAAGGCCCTGTTTCCGCCATGAGACTCGTGCGTGTCATCGACTGGCTGCTGGCGCGGCGCGCGGGGGTGACGCGGGTGTGCGTCGTGGTGCTGGCGCTGCTGGTGGTCGTGGACGCCCTGCCGTGGGTGGTGGACAAGGAGCATGCGCACGGGGCGGTGGAACGGTGGCCGGGGTTCTGGGCGGTGTTCGGATTCATCGGGTGCGCCCTGTTGATCCTGGTTTCGAAGGCATTCGGGCGCGCGGGGATCATGAAGCGCGAGGACTACTACGATGATGAGTGAGTTCTGGCTCCATCCGTCGCTGCTGCTGCTGGTCGGCGCGGCCCTGCTGCCGCTGGTTCCCGGGCGGGCGCGGAAGGCCTGGCTGCTGCTGGTTCCGCTGCTGGTGCTCTGGAGGGTGGCGGTGCTGGAACCCGGGACGCACGGGGTGGTCCGGTTCCTGGACTGGCCCCTGGTGTTCGGCCGGGTGGACGCCCTGAGCCGGGTGTTCGGGCTGATCATGGCGGCCATGTGCTGCCTGGGCACGCTGTACGGGCTGCACGTGCGGGGGGCGGCGGAGCACGCGGCCGCGTGGGCCTATGTCGCCGGTTCGCTGGGGGCGATTCATGCCGGCGATTACCTGACGCTGTTCCTGTTCTGGGAACTCATGGCGATGGCCTCGGTCTTCCTGGTCTGGTTCCGGCGTCGGGACGGGTCGGAGGGCGCGGGGCTCCGGTATTTCTTGGTGCACACCGCCGGGGGGTTGTCGCTGCTGCTGGGGATCGTGCTTCTGGGGCGCGGGACGGGGGGCGACCTCTCGTTCGTGGCGCTGGACGTGGCGAGGCCGACGGCGGCGACGTGGCTGATCCTGGGCGGGTTCCTGTTGAACGCCGCCGTGCCGCCGCTGCATGCCTGGCTTCCGGACGCCTACGGCGAGGCGACGCCCACGGGGTCGGTGTTCCTCTGCGCGTTCACCACCAAGACCGCGGTGTACGCGCTCTGCCGCGGGTTCGCCGGCATGGAGATCCTGGTGCCGCTCGGGGTGGTGATGGCGTTGTACGGCGTGGTGTACGCGGTGCTGGAGAACGACTGCCGCCGGCTGCTGGCGTACCACATCATCAGCCAGGTCGGGTACATGGTCGCCGGCGTCGGGCTGGGGACGCAGTTGGCGATCAACGGCGCCTGTGCCCATGCCTTCGCGCACATCCTCTACAAGGGGCTGCTCTTCATGGGCTGCGGCGCGGTGCTCCACATGACCGGCCGCAGCCGGTTCACCGAGCTCGGCGGGCTCTACCGGCGCATGCCCTGGACCTTTGTGTTCACCCTGGTCGGCGGGCTCTCGATCTCCGCCTTCCCGCTCTTCAGCGGGTTCGTCAGCAAGTCGATGATCGTCGCCGCGGGATTCGAGGAGCACCGGCCGGTGGTGGGTTATCTCCTGATGCTCGCCTCGGTCGGCACGTTCCTGCACACCGGGCTGAAGGTTCCGTACTTCATCTGGTTCGGGGACCGGCACGCCTCGGAGGAGACCTGGCAGCGGGCGCAGGAGCCGCCGTGGAACATGGGGCTGGCGATGGCGATCGCCTCGGTGCTCTGCATCCTGATCGGGTGCTGGCCCTCGGGGCTCTACCGCTGGCTGCCGCACGCGGTGGAGTATCATCCCTACACCGCGTACCACGTCTCCGAGACGCTCCTGCTGCTGCTCTTCACCGCGGTCGGGTTCTTCGTGCTCCTGCGGAAGCTCACGCCGGAGCCGTCGATCAGCCTGGACCTGGACTGGTTCTACCGGAAGGGCGGGCGGCTGTTTCTGCGCATGGTGCGCGGGCCGTTGCGGGCGGCGGACGACGCGCTGGGACGGCTGTACCGGGCGGCGGGGCTTCGTTCGCTGGCGGGCTCGGCGCTGCGGGTCGCGCGTTTTGACGGACGGGTGATCGACGCCGCCGTCGACGGTCTCGCCGGCCGGGTGCGGGCGGTTGGCGGCTGGATGCGCGGCATCCAGCGCGGTTCGGTGCAGGAGAACCTGCTGCTGGCGGTCGGGATTGCGACCGCGGTGGTGGTGGCCCTGCTGATGTTCAACTGACGACGACATGGACGGATCGCGGAACCATGGATCGAGGAACCCGCCGGCTGGGGCGGGGGAGGGGAGGTCGGGGTATGGGGGGAGGACTTGAATGACGACCGGCGTGTCAGGGGGAGGGTTGGGGCTGCTGAGCCTGCTGGTGTTTGCGCCGTTGGCGGCCGCGCTGGTGGCGGCGTTCCTGCGGGGCGCGACGGCGTTGCGGGTGTGGGCGCTGGTGGCGACGACGGGGATCGCGGTGGTTTCGCTGGGGTTGTGGACCGGTTTCGACCCGGCCGCGGGAGGGTTTCAGCGGGAGGAACGGATGGCGTGGGTGCCGGCGTTGGGGATGGAGTACCGGCTGGGGGTGGATGGGATGAGTGTGCTGCTGATACTGCTGACCACGCTGCTCACCCCGCTGTGCGTGCTGGCGTCGTGGCGGTCGGTGGAGGTCCGGGTGAGGGAGTTCATCGTCTGCCTGCTGGTGATGGAGACCGCGATGGTGGGGGTGTTCTGCGCGTTGGACTTCGTTCTCTTCTTCATTTTCTGGGAGGCGATGCTGATTCCGATGTCGCTGATGATCGGCGTCTGGGGTGGGCCGAGGCGGGTGTATGCGGCGCTGAAGTTCTTCATCTACACGATGGCGGGGTCGGCGCTGATGCTGGCGGCGATCATCGCGTTGCGGCTGAGGACGGGCAGCTTTGGCATCCCGGAGATGGCCGGCGCGGGGTTGCCGGAGGGGTTTCAATGCTGGGTGTTTGCGGCGTTCCTGCTCTCGTTTGCGGTGAAGGTTCCGATGGTGCCGTTCCACACGTGGCTGCCGGCGGCGCATGTGGAGGCGCCGACCGCGGGGAGCGTGCTGCTTGCGGGGGTGTTGCTGAAGATGGGCACGTACGGGTTCCTGAGGTTTTCGCTGCCGATCACGCCGGACGCGGCGCGGCTGTTTGCCCCGGTGCTGGCGTGGGTGTCGGTGGGGGCGATTCTGTATGGCGGGCTTGCGGCGCTGGCGCAGACCGATCTGAAGAAGCTCGTGGCGTACTCGAGCGTGGCGCACATGGGGTTCGCCACGCTGGGGATCTTCAGTCTCACCCGGGAGGGGGTGGAGGGGGCGACGCTGGTGATGGTGAACCACGGGGTGACCACCGGGGCGCTGTTCCTGGTGGTGGGCATGGTGTACGAGCGTTTGCACACGCGGGATCTGGGGAAGGCGGCGGGACTGGGGCGGGCGATGCCGGTGATGGCGTTTTTCCTCGGGTTGTTCTGCCTCTCCTCGATGGCGTTTCCGGGCACGAACAGTTTTGTGGGGGAGTTCCTGGTGCTTGCCGGGGGGTACTCGGCGTCGCCGTGGGTGATGGTGTGCGTGGTGCCGGGGGTGGTTGCGGCGGCGGCGTACAACCTGCGGATGTTGCAGAAGGTGGCGTACGGCGGGACGAGCAACCCGGATCATGCGGGGGTGGCGGATCTCGGATGGCGGGAGGTGGCGACCCTGGCGCCGCTGGCGGTTCTGGTGGTGTGGGTCGGGCTTCAGCCGGGGCCGGTGGTGGACCTGGTCCGGGTGGGGTTGGGGCGGATTCTGGAGCAGGCACAAACGACGGGGGTGACGGCGCTGACGCCCTGACGGAGACCTCACGCGAATGAACTGGACGCACGCATTCCTGCCCGAACTCATCCTGGCCGCCGGGGCGCTGCTGTTGTTCGCGGCGTGTCTGCGGCCGGGGCGTGAGCGGTTGGGTCGGCGTCTCGCGGCGGGAACCGTGGTGGCGGCGCTGGTCGCGGTGGTCGGGAACTTCCGGGTGGAGGCGACGCTGTTCGACGGTGCGTACCGGGTGGACGCTTTCTCCCAGGGGATGAAGGGGATCCTGCTGCTGGTGCTGACGGTTTTGGTGCCGGTATCCCGCGATCTGCGTGACGTGCGGGAGGACATCCGGGTGGAGTACTGGTTCCTGCTGGTGTTGAGCGGGCTCGGGTTCGTGCTGGCGGCCGGTTGCGTGGATCTGCTGGCGCTGGTGGTTTCGCTGGAACTGGGGTCGTTTCCGCTCTACCTGGCCGTGGCGTCGCGTCGGGAGCGGGTGGGGCAGCGGCACCAGATGGAGTCGGCGATCAAGTATGTGATGTTCGGCGTGGCGGCGAACGCGGTGATGCTGTTCGGGCTCGGTTATCTGTACGGGCTGACGGGGACGACCTCGATTCCGCTGATGGCGGAGCGTTTGCGGCCGATGGCGGAGACGCCGATGGCGATGGCGGGGCTTGGGTTGGCGATGGCGGGGCTGTTCTACAAGCTGGCGGTGCTGCCGTTCCAATTCTGGACCCCGGACGTGTACGAGGGCGCCTCGCACGAGACTGCGGGACTGATTGCTTCGCTGCCGAAGGTGGCGGCGGCGGCGGTGATGATCCGGTGGCTTGGATTCGCGGCGCCGGACGGGGATTTTCTGCCGATGCTGCTGGGTGTGCTGGCGGCAGGGTCGATGGTGTACGGCAACCTGATCGCGCTGGTGCAGCGGGACTTCAAGCGGTTGCTGGGGTTCTCGGGCATTGCGCACGCGGGGTACGGGATGCTGGGGTTCGTGGCCCTGGACCGCGCCGGCGGGGTGGCATCGGTGTTTTACATCGGGTCGTACGCGCTGATGGTGCTGGCCTGTTTCGCGGTGATCGGGCGGGTGTCGGAGGACGGCCGGAACGTGGGGATCGGGGACCTCGCGGGGCTGCATCGGCGTTCGCCGCTGTTGGCGGCGACGTTGCTGGCGGGAGCGTTGGGGCTGGCCGGGGTGCCGCCGTTCGCGGGGTTCATGGGAAAGGTGGCGCTGTTCACCGCCGCCTACGAGCGCGGGTACGGCTGGCTGGTGGTCTTCGCGGTGATCAACGCGGCGGTGGCCGTCTACTACTACCTGGGCGTGGTGCGCGAAGCCTTCTTCGGGGATCCCGGGGATCGGGCGCCGATCCGGCTGACCGCGCGGGGGCGGACGGTCTGCGTGGCGCTCATGGGCGGCATTGTCCTGCTCGGCGTGGTGCCGGGGCGGGTGTTCGAGGTGTTGTCGGCGATGATGGCTGCCAGCGGGCTGGCCGGGGCGTGGCCCGGTCCGGGTTCGTGAGGAGCGGGACGATGGCGGCGTGGAAGCGAGCGGCGATTTGCGGAGGGCCGCGTCAAAGGCGCGGCCGGATGAACGGATGAACGGATGAAAGGACGGTCGGGAACATGACGTGACTTGCGGAGTCGAAGGCGGCATAAACCTCATAACCCCCAGGAGCCATGAGCACCTCCAGGCCCAGCGGATCCGACCCGAAGTACGCGTGGTCGGAGATCACCGGAAAAGACCTTCCGAAGCGCACGACGGAGCAGCGTCTGCGCGATTTCCACGAAGCCCGATATCCGTTCGACGAGTCGACGGCGCGGGAGCAGGCGAGTCGCTGCGTGCAATGCCCGCATCCGGGGTGTGTGGTGCGGTGTCCGGTGGGGAGTCCGATCGAGCGGTGGCTGGAGCTGACCGCCGCGGGTGAGTTTCTGGAGGCGGCGCGGGTGGCGGCGGAGGGGACGCCCATTGCGGAGATCTGCGCGCGGCTGTGTCCGCGGGATCACCTTTGCGAGGACGCGTGCATTCTGAACGGTCCGTCGGAGCCGGTGTCGATCGGGGCGATCGAGGAGTTTCTGGCCGAGTACGGGTTGGCGCACGGGTTGGGGAGGGAGGTGGGGCCGGCGAACGGGTGGCGGGTTGCGGTGTTGGGGACCGGGGTGGGCGGGTTGGCGTGTGCCAGCGAGCTGATCCGGCGGGGGTTTGGTGTGACCCTGTACGGGGTGGCCGAGCGGCCGGGCGGGTTTCTGTTGCGGGGGACTTCGACGCTTCGGATTGATGAGCAGATCGTGGAGCGGCGGATTGGCATGCTGCGGGACTGTGGTGCTGAGTTTCGGATGGGGCAGCGACCGGGGCGGGAGGTGACCCTGGCGGGTTTGAGGGGGGCGTATGATGCGGTGTATCTCGCCTGGGACGCGCGGCGGGCGCGGGGATTGGCGGTGCCGGGCGGGGAATTGCCCGGGGTGATCCAGGGGACGGCGTTTGTGGATCACCGGTGTGGCGAGGCGGGGGCGGGTTTGCCCGGGGTGGAGGTTGGGGGGAGTCGGGTGGTGGTGGTGGGTGAGGACGACACGGCGATCGACTGTGCGCGGACGGCGCTTCGGCGGGGAGCGGGCGAGGTGTTGTGTGTCAGTCCGCACCCGGAGGGGATGATGGCGTGTTGTCGGCGGGAGTATGAGGATGCGTGCGAGGAGGGGGTGCGGTTCTGGTTGGGTCGGAGGCCGGTGCGGTTGGAGGCGGGTGATGGGGGGCGGGTGGGGCGGGTGGTGGTGGCCGAGGTGGTGCGGGGGGAGGGAGGGGGTTGGGATGTGGTTGCGGGGACGGAGGTTGGGGTGGAGGCGGACTGGGTGATGCTGGCGCTTGGGCTTGAGTTGGATCCCGGGTGGCTGGCGGGGGATTTCGGGGAGGTTGGGCGCGGGGTGACGGGGGCGGTGGCGGTGGATGGGCGGCAGGGCACCTCGGTGGAGGGGGTGTTTGCCGGCGGGGATCTGGTGCGGGGTCCGTGCGAGGTGGTGGTGGCCATCCGGGATGCGCGATCGGCGGCGGCGGGGATCGAGGCATGGTTGCGGGAGACGCGGGGGCGTGGGGTGGTATAGGCGGGTTGTTCATGGGAGCCATGAACGGAATTCAGGGGTTGGGGCGGCGTTGTGCTTGAGTCACGGCCCGGCCGCGGCAACATCGGGCCGCGTGCTGCTGGACCGATACGAGGCGGGCGACTTCTTCGACGAAATGGTGAGCGGTACGGGCGAGATACGTCCGCACTACCGCCGGTTTCTCGAGCGATTCAGTCAGCTCAAGCGGGATGAGTTCGACCAGAAACGGGAGGCCGTGGATCTGGCGTTCCTGCGGCAGGGGATCACCTTCAACGTGTACGGGGACCAGCAGGGTGCGGAGCGGATTTTCCCCTTCGACCTGATCCCGCGGATCATACCGGCCAGCGAGTGGGCGAAGGTGGAGGCGGGGTTGGTGCAGCGGATCACCGCGCTGAACCATTTCCTGCACGACATCTACCATGAGCAGCGGATCGTGCGGGAGGGGGTCATCCCGCCTTTCTATGTGTTGTCCGCGCGCCATTTCCGGCGCGAGTTCGTGAACTTCCAGGTTCCGAAGGACATTTACATGCACATCTGCGGCACGGACCTGATCCGGGACCGGGACGGCAACTATCTGGTGTTGGAGGACAACGGGCGGTGTCCGTCGGGGGTTTCGTACGTGTTGGAGAACCGGCGGGCGATGCGTCGGAGTTTTGCGGGTTTGTTCGAGGCGGTGGGGGTGCGTCCGGTGGCGAACTACCCGGACATCCTGCTGCGATCGCTGCGGCACGTGGCGCCGGCGGGGGTGGCGGAGCCGACGGTGGTGCTGCTGACGCCCGGGCCGTACAACAGCGCCTATTTCGAGCACACCTACCTGGCGCGCCAGATGGGCATCGACATTGTCGAAGGCCGGGACCTGGTGGTGCGGGACGCGCGGGTGTACATGCGGACCACCAAGGGGCTGCGGCCGGTCCACGTCATCTACCGCAGGATCGACGATGATTTTCTGGATCCGACCGTCTTTCGGCGGGATTCGCACCTGGGGGTGGCGGGGCTGGTGCATGCCTGTCGGGCGGGCACGGTGACCCTGGCGAACTCCATCGGCACCGGGATCGCCGACGACAAGGTCATGTACTATTTCGTGCCCAAGATGATCCGGTTTTATCTCGGGCAGGAGCCGATCCTCGACAACGTGCCGACGTATCTGGCGAGCGAGGATGACGACCGTCGGTACATCCTGGAGAACCTGGACAAGCTGGTGGTCAAGGCGGCGAACGAATCGGGCGGGTACGGCATGCTGATGGGGCCGAAGGCGTCGAAGGCCGAGATCGCGGATTTCCGGGCGCGCATCGAGGCGGAGCCGCGGAACTTCATCGCGCAGCCGATGATCAGCCTGTCGCGGCATCCGACGTTCTGCGGGGAGGAATTCGAGGGGCGGCACATCGATCTGCGTCCGTTCATTCTGAACGGCGAGAAGATCTTCGTCCTGCCCGGCGGTCTGACCCGGGTTGCGCTCCGGAAGGATTCCCTGGTGGTGAATTCGTCGCAGGGGGGCGGCAGCAAGGACACCTGGGTGTTGTACGGCGACGAGTGACGGTTTCGGGTGCCTGGGGCCCGGGTGACCAACGAACGAAACAGCCGACCATGCTATCGCGAGTCGCCAATTCCCTGTTCTGGATGAACCGGTACGTCGAGCGCGCCGAGAACACGGCGCGCATCGTGGACGTGAACCTCCAGCTCCTGCTGGACTTCCGGAACCTCGACGACCGGCGTCTGGCGGAGCATTGGATTCCGATCGTCCAGAGCACCGGCGACGAGGAGTTGTTCTTCCAGCTCTACAAGGCGGCCAACGGGCAGACCGTCACCGATTTCCTGGTGTTCCGGCAGGAGAACCCCAACTCGATCCTCAGCGCGATCGCGCAGGCGCGGGAGAATGCGCGCATGGTGCGCGACCAGGTGACGGTGGAGCTCTGGGAGGAGATCAACCGCATCTATCTCTTCATCCGGTCCCCGCAGGCACGGGAGGTCTGGGCGTCGGCGCCGGATGAGCTCTGCAACGAGGTGAAGCGTTCGTCGATGATCCTGGAGGGGATCGTCCAGGCCACGGTGCTGGAGAACGAGGGGCGGTACTTCATCGAGGCCGGGCGGTACATCGAGCGGGCGGACAAGACGACCCGGATTCTGGATGTCCGTTACCAGACCCTGCCGGCGCGGGGGTTGCCTGGACCGATCAACGAGACGGACGCCCTGGAGTGGGTGGCGGTGCTGCGTTCCTGCAGCGCGATGGACGCCTACCGCCACACCTACGGCGCCGACGTCACGCCGGCGAACATCGCGGAGCTCCTGGTGCTCTCCGAGGAGTTCCCGCGGTCGGTCTCCTCCTGTGTGGCCCGGCTCGACCGCGCCCTGCGGAACATCGCGGGCACCCCGTCGAACCGGTTCACCAACAACGCCGAGAAGCTTTCCGGCCGGCTGCTCGCGGAGCTTCAGTTCAGCACCGTCGAGGACATCTTCGCGCCCGGTCTGCATGATTACCTCGACCAGGTGCAGGTGAAGCTCAACGCCATCGGCGACGCCCTGTTCGAGGCCTACATCTTCCTGCCGTACATCGAAGCGGATCCCGCGGTCGAACGTCAGCAGCAGCAACAACAGCAGCAGCAGGAACACCGGCCGTGGCGGTTGCCCTGACGGGCGCCGCGATGGCCACCGGCGGGATCCCTCCGCCGTCCGTCCATTCCCATGAAGCGCATCGGCATCCTGACCGCCGGAGGCGACACCCCCGCCCTGAACGCAACCGTCCACGGAGCGGTCACCCGGGCCAACGAGCTCCGGGTCGAAGTTGTCGGCCTGATCAAGGGTTTCAACAGCCTGTTCAACCCCAGGGTTCCGCACGTGAACCTGAACCCCCTGTTCCAGGCCATCCCGGAACTCGAGCCCACCAAGGGCGGGACGCTCATTGGGTCGTCCAGGGACTACGTCGATCCCGAACGCAAGGATGACGTCGAGCTGATCATCGGGCGCCTGGAGAGGCTGCGGCTCGATGGCCTGATCTGTGTGGGTGGCGACGGCACCCTCAACGGGCTTCAGCCTTTTGCCGAGCGCCTGCCCACCGTGCTCGCGCCCAAGACCATCGACAATGATCTCGGCCTGAACTATCCGAGCGAACCCGACGAGTTCATCCGGGTGAACGATCCCGCCGCGAAGAACGGCTTCCGTTACAGGCGCACGGACTCCCAGGCGGTATTCCAGCTCGATCAGATCGTCAATTACGTCACCCCCGGCTACGCGACCGCGGTGTTCGTGTCCGCCTCGGGTGTGGAACGCATCCGGACCACCGCGGAGAGCCACCGGCGCATCGCCATCGTCGAGGTCATGGGGCGTCATTCCGGCTACATCGCCCTCGGCTCCGCCTATGGCCGGCCGGATGTCATTTTGGTTCCCGAGCATCCGCTCGACCTCGAGCTGCTCGTCGAGCGGGTGAAGCAGATCTACGACCTCCAGAAGAACGTGGTCATCGTCTGCGGCGAGGGGATCGTGGACGAGAAGGGCCGCGACCTCGGGGCTGAGAGTCGGACGACGGATCCCGCGGGCAACCTCCAGCTCTCGGGCGCCGCGGAGGCCCTGCGGTTGAAGCTCATCCAGATGATCGGCGACCGCTACTTCCAGCTCTACCGGAGGGGCGAGTCCGCGCGCGAGGCCATCTTCACCCGCAAAGTCGGGCACACCCAGCGGGGCGGGCGGCCGATTCTCTTCGACCGATTCCACGCCGCGCGCCAGGGGGCGTGTGCCGTGGATCTGCTGCTCGATGGCCGCAACAACGCGGTGTCGGTCCTCCAGTACGCCCCTGAACGCGGGTTTTACGTCGAAGGCTACGACGCCAACCGGTTCCGGGACCGGTGGGGGTTGATCCATGCCCGCCGCATGCACCCCTCCATGTACGACCCGCACCGCATGAAGCCCTCCCGCACCGGCATCGATTATCTCATGCCGATCTTCCGGGATGCCATCGGGGCGGACGACGCCGAGCACATGCGCCAGACCCTGTTTGCCGCCGGGAACCTCACGCAGCCGTACCACTCGATCAACACCGACGTGAACAAGCGCATCCGGTTCCTCAGCGAAACCCCTTAGCCCTGGCGGAACCGCCGGGGCGAAGCACGTCGCCGCACCGCAATACACCGAACATCACCTCACCCCCCCTGCCGCCACCGTCACCCGACCGCCCATGGCCATCCACGTCGCCCTTCATCATCGCACCCGGTACACCTACGACCGGCCGGTCAACCTGGGACCCCAGGTTGTGCGGCTCCGTCCTGCGCCGCATGCGCGCACGCGCATCCTGGGTTATTCGCTGCGGATCACGCCATCGAAGCACTTCATCAACTGGCAGCAGGATCCGCAGTCGAACTTCCTGGCCCGGCTGGTGTTTCCCGAACCGACGCGGGAGTTCGTGGTCGAGGTCGACCTGGTCGCCGAGATGGCGGTGTTCAACCCGTTCGACTTCTTTCTCGAGCCCGAGGCGGAGAATTATCCGTTCCGCTATGATTCCGCGCTCGACCACGAACTGGCGCCGTTCCGGCTGCGCTGCGAGGGGACCCCGCGGTTTGTGGAGTATCTGGCCGGGGTGAAGGGGGAGCTGCTGGGGGGCGTTGTGGAGGCGAGGGTGGAGGGGCATCCGGTGCCGCGGACGCATTCGGAGGTGGGCGGGGACGCCCATCACGGGGGTGGCCGGCTGCCGGCGGTCGGGGCGGGGCCGGCGCCGGAGGGAGGGGATCGCGGGCCGCGGACCATCGATTTTCTGGTCGGCCTGAACCAGCGGGTTTGGAAGGACGTGGCGTATCTCATCCGGCTCGAGCCCGGGGTGCAGACCCCGGAGGAGACGCTGGCGAAGGGGAGCGGGTCCTGCCGCGATTCCGCGTGGCTGCTCTGCCAGGTGCTTCGGCACTTCGGGCTGGCGTCACGGTTTGTGAGCGGCTACCTGATCCAGCTCGCGCCGGACCAGAAGTCGCTCGACGGTCCCAGCGGGCCGGAGACCGATTTCACCGATCTGCACGCCTGGTGCGAGGTGTATCTGCCCGGGGCGGGCTGGGTTGGGCTGGATCCCACCTCGGGGCTGCTGGCCGGGGAGGGGCACATACCGCTGGCGGCCACGCCGGATCCGCAGAGTGCGGCGCCGATCTCGGGGCTGGTGGACGAGTGCGAGTGCGAGTTCGGCGTCGAGATGCGGGTCTCGCGCGTGCACGAGTCGCCGCGGGTGACCAAGCCGTACACCGAGGTGGAATGGGCGGAGATTGAGCGGTTGGGGCATCAGGTCGATGCGGATCTGGGGCGGTACGACTGTCGGCTGACGATGGGAGGCGAGCCGACGTTTGTGTCGATTGACGACATGGACGGGGCGGAATGGAACACGCTGGCGCTGGGGCCGACGAAGGCGGCGCGGGCGGACGATCTGATCCGGCGTTTGAAGGGGCGGTTCTCGACCGGTGCGTTCCTGCATTTCGGGCAGGGGAAGTGGTATCCGGGGGAGTCGCTGCCGCGGTGGTCGTACGGGTGTTATTGGAGGCGGGACGGCGTGCCGGTTTGGGAGCGGGAGGAGCTGCTGGCGGAGACCACGCGCGACTACGGGTTCGACGAGAAGGACTCGGAGGTTTTTCTCCGGGAGCTGGCGGGGCGTCTGGGGTGCGGGGATCGGTGGATGATGCCCGCGTTCGAGGACGCCTGGTACTACCTGTGGAAGGAGAGGCGTCTGCCGACGAACGTGGATCCCTTTGATTCCCGGCTGGAGAACGAGGAGGACCGCGCGCGGTTGGCGCGGATCTTCGAGCAGGGACTGGCGAAGGTGGTGGGGCACGTGCTGCCCCTCCGGCGGGGGGTGGCGGCGGGGCAACCGGTGTGGGTGAGCGGTCCGTGGTTCCTGCGGCCGGAGCGGCTGTACCTGGTTCCCGGGGATTCGCCGATCGGATTTCGGCTGCCGCTGGATTCGCTGCCCTGGGTGACCCCGGGGGACTATCCGTATCTGGATGCACAGGACCCGATGGAGGCCCGGGGGCCGCTGCCGCCGAGGCAGGCGTTTCTGCGGGGCGAACCGGGGGCGAGGACGCGGGCGCGGGCCGAGGACGGTCACCGCGGGCAGGACGCGGGTTTTGGGGCCTGGGGTGGGGAGGGGGGGCTGGGCGGGGAGGGTTCGGGTGAGGGAACCGGTCGGCTGCTGTTGGATCCGGCGACCGGGCGGCCGTTGCCGAGGGGCGGGTCGGCGTCGTGGATTGTGCGGACGGCGGTGAGTGTGGAGCCGCGCGGTGGGCGGCTGCATGTGTTCATGCCGCCCACGCGGACGCTGGAGGACTACCTGGACTGTGTGGCGGCGGTGGAGGCCACGGCGGCGAAGCTGGACCGGCCGGTGATCCTGGAAGGTTACCAGCCGCCGCACGATCCGCGTCTGGAGGTGCTCAAGGTGACCCCGGATCCCGGGGTCATCGAGGTGAACATCCATCCGGCGCGGACCTGGGACGAGATGGTGAGGCACACCGGGATCCTGTACGCCGAGGCGCGGGAGGCGCGGCTGGGGACCGAGAAGTTCATGATGGACGGCCGGCATACGGGCACCGGAGGGGGGAACCACATTGTGCTCGGGGGTGCCACGCCGCAGGACTCGCCGTTTCTGAGGCGGCCCGACCTGCTTCGGAGCCTGGTGACCTTCTGGCAGAACCATCCGTCGCTGTCGTTCCTGTTCAGCGGCATGTTCATCGGGCCCACCAGCCAGAACCCGCGTGTCGACGAGGCGCGGAACGATTCGCTGCACGAGCTGGAGGTCGCCTTCCGGCAGGTGCCGGACTTCGGGTTCACCCAGCCCTGGCTGGTGGACCGGCTGTTCCGCAACCTGCTCATCGACGCCAGCGGCAACACCCATCGCGCGGAGTTCTGCATCGACAAGCTCTATGCGCCGGAGACCGCCAGCGGACGTCTTGGGCTGTTGGAGATGCGCGGCTTCGAGATGCCGCCGCACGCGAGGATGAGCCTGGCGCAGCAGCTGCTCCTGAGGACGCTGATCGCCCGGTTCTGGAAGCGGCCCTATCTGAACAAGCTGGTGCGGTGGGGCACGGACATCCACGACCGGTGGATGCTGCCGCACTTCATCTGGTCGGACCTTCTCGATGTGCTCGAGGACCTTCAGCAGGCGGGGTACCCGATGAAGCCGGAATGGTTCGCGCCGCACATGGAGTTCCGGTTTCCGCAGTTCGGCGATCTGGAGGTGAGGAACGTGCACTTTGAACTCCGGCAGGCGCTGGAGCCGTGGCATGTGCTGGGCGAGGAGGCGGGGCCCGGGGGCACGGTGCGGTACGTGGATTCATCGGTTGAACGGGTGCAGGTGAAGCTGCGCGGGCTGATCGACGGCCGCCATGCGGTGTGCGTGGGCGGGGTGGAGGTCCCCCTGCATCCCACGGGCACCAACGGCGAGCGCGTCGCCGGCGTGCGGTATCGCGCCTGGCAGCCCCCCAACTGTCTGCACCCCACCATCGGGGTCCACACCCCGCTGGTGTTCGACATCGTCGACACCTGGAACGGGCGGAGCATCGGCGGCTGCACCTATCACGTCATGCACCCCGGCGGGCGGAACTACACCACCTTCCCGGTGAACGCCTACGAGGCGGAAAGCCGGCGGCTGGCGCGGTTCTTCCGCAACGGCCACACCCCCGGTCCGATGACCCCGCGGCGGGTGGAGCCCAATCCCGACTACCCATTCACGCTGGATCTGCGCCGGAGCTGAGCGGAGGGCTCGTCCGAACCTCGGAGCGGGCCCTGCAATGCGGGTATTCCCGGCAGGGTCCGCGGCGTGGCGGACCTGGCCTTGGAGGCGTCGGGCGTCGGGCGTCCGGCGTTGCGTGACAGGCCGGAGGCGGGCCGGTTGGCGGAGCCGCGGTGCGGGTGCGGCGGCGGTACGGTCAGTAGCGGGGGACGTTCGGGTCGACCTGGTCGGACCAGGCCTGGATGCCGCCCTTGACGCTCTTGACGTACTTGAAGCCCTGTTCGCGGAGGAAGCGCAGGGCCTTGAGGGAGCGGACGCCGCTCTTGCAGTGGATGTAGATCTGCTGGTTGGGGTCCAGCTCGGTGAAGCGCTGGGGCAGCACGCTCAGGGGGAGGAGCGGCACGCCCTGGATGCGGGCGATCTGGTGTTCGTCCGGCTCGCGGACGTCGATGACCCGGATGCCGAGTTTCGGGTCGTCGAGGGCCTTCTTCATGTCCTGGACGGAGACCTCGTCGGGGTTCTGGTCGGGGGCGGCCGGTTCGGCGGGGATGCCGCAGAACTGTTCGTAGTCGATCAGTTGATGGATGGAGGGATGTTCACCGCAGAGGGGGCACTGGGGGTCGCGGCGGAGCTTCAGCTCCTTGAACTTCATGTCGAGGGCGTTGAAGAGGAGGAGGCGGCCGATGAGGGAGCTGCCCTTGGCGAGGGCGAGCTTGAGGATTTCGGTGGCCTGGATGCAGCCGATGATGCCCGGGAGGACGCCGAGCACGCCGCCTTCGGCGCAGCTGGGGACCATGCCTGGAGGGGGCGGTTCGGGGTAGAGGCAGCGGTAGCAGGGGCCGCCGAGGTGGGGGGCGAACACGCTGGCCTGGCCGTCGAAGCGGAAGATGGAGCCGTAGACGTTGGGTTTTCTGAGGAGGACGCAGGCGTCGTTGGTGAGGTAGCGGGTGGGGAAGTTGTCGGTGCCGTCGACGACGATGTCGTACTGCCCGATGATATCGAGGGCGTTGTCGCTGGAGAGGCGGGTGTTGTGGAGGACCACCTCCACGTTGGGGTTGAGGTCCTGGATGGTGTCCCGGGCGGACTCGGCCTTGGGGCGGCCGACGTCGCTGGTGCCGTGGAGCAGCTGGCGTTGGAGGTTGGAGAAATCGACGGTGTCGAAGTCGACCAGGCCGATTTTGCCGATGCCGGCGGCGGCCAGGTACATGGCGATGGGAGAGCCCAGGCCGCCGGCGCCGATGCAGAGGACGCTGGTGGAGCAGATCTTCTTTTGTCCGGCCATGCCGACCTCGGGGAGGATGAGATGGCGTGAGTACCGGCGGATTTCGTCGTTCGACAGTTGCATGGCGATCCCAGGGAGGGAGAGCCTACGGGGCGGATGGCGGGGACCAAGAGCAAATTTCGAGGTCAGGACCATGGCGGGTGAGCGTGTGTCGCCGGGGGAGGCGGCCGGGGTGGTCCTGGCGGCGTCGGGGCTGCGGCCGGCGCTGGGGATTGTTCTGGGCAGCGGGTTGGGGGCGGCGGTCCGGACCCTGGAGGTGGAGGCCCGGATTTCTTACGGCTCGATCCCGGGTTTTCGGCCCGGGGGAGTGCCGGGGCATGCCGGTGAATGGCTGATGGGCCGGTGGGACGGGGTGCCGGTCGCGGTGCTGGCCGGGCGCATTCACTACTACGAGGGGTATGATCTCGGGCAGGTGACCTTTCCGATCCGGGTGCTTGCGGCAGCGGGGGTGCGGGCGGTGCTGCTGACCAATGCGGCGGGCGGCATTCGGCCGGGGCTCGAGCCGGGGTCCTGGGTGGCGATTTCGGATCATCTGAACCTGGTGGGGGCGAATCCGCTGAGGGGGCCCGGGGGGGCGGATCGGTTTGTGGATCTATCGGAGGTGTACGCGCCGCGGTTGCGGGCCCTGCTGCGGCGGGCGGGCGGGGAGGCGGGGGTGGTGGTGCACGAGGGGGTTTATGCGGCGGTGGCGGGGCCCAGTTATGAGACGCCGGCGGAGGTGCGGGCGCTGGGGGTGCTGGGGGCGGACGTGGTGGGGATGAGCACGGCGCCGGAGGCGATTGTGGCGCGGCAGTGCGGTCTGGAGGTTGCGGGCCTTTCGTGTGTGACCAATCGGGCGGCCGGTCTGGGGGGTGCGATCTCGCACGAGGAGGTGCTGGCGGTGGGCCGCAGGGTCGGTGGGGAGGCGTCGCGGCTGCTGGCGGCGTTTGCGAGGTTCTATGGCGAGGATGAATCGACGCGACAAGGAACGTCTGGTGGCGGAGGCGCTGGCGGCGCGTGAGCGGGCTGTTGCGCCCTACTCGGGGTTTCCGGTGGGTGCGGCCCTGCTGGCCGCCGACGGCTCGGTGCACCGGGGAGCGAACGTGGAGAGCGTCAGTTACGGTCTCACCTGTTGTGCCGAACGGGTGGCGCTGTTCAAGGCGCTCACCGAGGGGGTTGCCGGTGGGATCACCGCCGTCGCGGTGGTCGCCCGGCATGACAAGGGCGTGATGCCCTGCGGCGCCTGCCGCCAGTTGCTGTTCGAATACGCGCCCAGGGCGGTGGTGCTGGTCGCGGACGCCGCGGAGCCTTCGAGGATCCGGGAGTTCCGGGTGGCGGACCTGCTGCCCGGCGCCTTCCGGGCGTTCACCCGGGGGGGCTAGCCCGGATATTTCATACCCCTCCAGCTGCGACTTGCTGCGAGCCCGACTGGCTAGGCGGCGGCGGCCACGGGTTCGTCGACGCGCTGGATGCGGAGTTCGACGTCCATCGTGTGGGTGGCGCGTCCCTTGAAGTTGCCGCGGGTGGGGGCGGCGTCGGCGTAGTCGCGACCGACCGCCACCTTGACGTGGTGTTCGTCCGCCGGCCGGTCGTTGGTCGGGTCGAGCGGCAGCCAGCCGTGGGCTGGGATGAAGACCTCGACCCATGCGTGGGAGGCGAGGTCGCCGCGCAGGGTTTCGCTGGGGGCGACGTAGAGGTAGCCGCTGACGTAGCGGGCCGGGATGCCGAGGGAACGGCACATGCCGATCAGGACGTGGGCGAAGTCCTGGCAGACGCCGCGGCGGTCGCGCAGGACCTCGTCCAGGCGGGTCTGGACGGTGGTGGCCCCGGTCTCGTAGGTGAAGCTCCGGTTCACGAAGTTCATCATCGCCAGAGCGGCCTGCCAGGCGTCGTCGCGCCCCTCGGCCGCGTCACGCGCCAGTTTCCAGACCGCGACATCGAGGGACACGAACTCGCTCTTCTGGAGGAAGTCGTAGCAGCGTTCCATCCGGAGGCATTCGTTGATGCGGGCGAGGGGGAAGGACGCGGCGGCGATGGCCGGGTGGGGGCCGGAGGTGATCACCGTGGAACGTCCCTCGATGATCAGTTCCGAGTGCGGCTCGGCGACGTAGAAGTGGTCGACGAGGTTCAGGTGGAAGTCGTGGTAGCGGCGGATGGACGCCTGCGGGGTGGTGAGGAGGATGAAGGCGACGCACTCCTGGGCCTCGTTGGAGACCGGTTGCAGCCGGACCTCGTTGAAGCTCTCGGACACCGGCGAGTCATACCGGTAGATGGTGCGATGGACGATATCGAGACGCATGGGCGGCGACGCTCCCGAACGTCCAGACTGACGGCCTGCGAATCGTCCCGCAAGCGCCCCGGCGAAACCTTTCCGTCCCGGCCGGCCATCCGTGGCGGATCGATGGCGTCACGAGGAGCGCTGGGACGGAGGGGGTCGTGCGGCTCTCAGTGGGGCGCGGTGAGCAACCGGGAACGGCCCTCGTGCGACTGGGCGCGAACGGTGACGGGGCGGAAGCCGGGGGGATGCGGATCGGGGATGGGATGGGCCGGGTGTTGGGGATGCCGGAGGTGGTTGGGCGGGGCGGTCGGGGAGGTCGGAGCGGTGGGGTGGGGTTCGGCGTGGTGGTGGCGGGGTTCGCCGGCGAAGGTCCGGAGTTCGTCCACGGCCTGTTGGAGGATGCCGGCGTGGTGGATGAAGTCATCGGAGGCCCTGGCGCTGTCGCTGGCCTCGGCGGCGATGGCCTGTGAGGCCTGGTCGATGCTCATCATCGCGCTGTTGATCTGGGTGATGCCGCGGGCCTGTTCGGAGGAGGCGCGGGCGATCTTCTCGACGAGGTCATCGACCTCGCGGGCGCGGTCGACGATTTGGGCGAGGCCCTGGCCGACTTTGCGGGAGATTTCGACACCGCGTGAGCTGCAGCGGAGGGATTCCTCGATGCCGGTGGAGGTTTCGCGGGCGGCGACGGCGACACGTTGGGCGAGGTTGCGGACCTCCTCGGCGACGACGGCGAAGCCGAGGCCTGCTTCTCCGGCGCGGGCGGCTTCGACGGCGGCGTTGAGGGCGAGGATGTTGGTCTGGAACGCGATCTCGTCGATGGTCTTGAGGATGGACGCGATGTTGTCCGAGGACGCCTTGATGGCGTCGATGGCGGCGGCGAGGTCGGACATTTCGTGGGCGCCGTTTTCGGCTGCGGACCGGGCTTCGTTGGCCTTGGCCCTGGCGCTGGCGGCGTCCTGGGAATTGCGCTGGACCATGCTTTGGATTTCCTCGATGGCGGCGCTGGTTTCCTGGACGGACGCGGCCTGGGTGGAGCCGGAGGTGGCGAGTTGGTTGCTGGACAGGGCCATGCCCTGGGCCCCGGCCTCGATGTCGCTGGAGCCCTGCTGAAGCTGATGGACGATGGCGGAGAGGGTCTTCCGGGTGCGGGCGGCGAGGAGGGTGACGAGCAGGGTGGCGAGGCTGACTGCGGCGATGCTGGCGAGGCCGAAGCCCCAGACATTGCGTCGGATGGAGGCGAAGCTGGCGGTGGTTTCGGTGGTCCGTTCGGTGAAGACCTCGTAGCAGGTCGTTTCGAGGGCGTCGGTGGCGGCGGTGAGGGCCTCCACCCTGGCCGGGACGTCCTGGTCGAGGCGCTTCATCGCCTGGGCGAAGTCGGTGTCGAGCTGGTCGCGGACCGATTGGAAGGCAGCGACGAGGTCCGCGAGGGTGGTTTTGACGGCGGTGATCTGTTCGGCGGGCTTGCCGGAGGTGAAGAGGGTGGAGAGGAGCCGGGTGACTTCGGCGACGCGGGCGCGTTGTTCCTCGGCCTTCTCGAGGCGCGAGGCCCTTTCGGTTTCCGGGGCGAAGAGGGATTCGTAGGCGTGGAGCCGGTAGAGCGCGAGGCTTTCGTGGAGGGTGGAGACCGAGCTCAGGCTGGGCAGGCCCTCCTTGACCATGGATTGCATGGCCCGCTCTCCGTCCTGGCAGACCTTCCAGAGGACGAGTCCCTGGACGGTGATGAAGCCGAGCAGGATGACCACGACCACGCGGATGATGGCGAGCTGCCGGCGGAGGGAGAGGGGCCTTGCTTTCATCGGTTACTTCACTTCGATTTTCTTGACGTCCTTGAGGGCGGCGTCGGTGGGGGCGATGGCGATGGCGCCCGGGGTGGAGGCGACGGTCGAGACGAGGGCTTCGGGCGTTTCGGCGCGTTTGGGGGGGAGGCCGCGGCCGGAGAACCCGAGGCGTTGCCAGTGGGTCTTGAAGGCGTTGGCCTCCATGCCGCTGACCTGGGCGAGGGCGGCGTCGGTCTTGGAGGCGAGCACGACGATGACCACGGCCTTGCCGCCGTCCCAGAACATCTTCTTGCCGGTGTAGAGATCCTTGAGCGCGGCGGCGTCGAGGGTGTTGGCGGCGACCGACGGGTGGGCGATGATGATCGCGCCGTCGAGGGCCAGGGCGGAACCGATGCTGGCGACCAGCAGGTGGGCGCTGGCCAGTAGCGATTTTAAGGTGGTTCTCATATTTGAGGCTCCTGTTGCGCCGGCTGGATTCAGAAACTGAACGTTGTCTTTGCGGCGAACAGGAACCAGCCGTCCTTGTCGCGGAAGGGGTTGGCGGCGTTGTCCTGGATCAGGGCGGTGCCGCGGAGGTAGTGGCCCTCGAGCTTGAAGATCCACCAGTCGGTGATGTCGAAGCGGGCGGAGAGGGCGAGGTCCCGCTGGTAGGCATCGGCGGGGACGGCGAGGGTTCGACCGCTGCGGTCGCTGGTGTCGGCGTAGTGCTCGGTGTAGTACACCCCGGTCTCGAGCCAGGAATTGAAGCGGTAGGCCGCGCTCACGTACCAGGAGTCGAGGGCGTTCTTGGACTGCGACGCGAGGGTGCCGCCGGCGAAGGTCTCGATGTCGGTGGTGTAGGTGTAGTACTCGGCTTGGAAGGTCCAGGACTTCCAAGTGTACTCGATCGAAGCCTGGAAGTAGGGGATGAAGATCTCGCTCTCCATGCGTCCCGGGCCGAGGGGCGGGTTGAGGTCGAAGGAGTAGGCGAAGTTGGGGACCACGCCGCCGCCGAGGCCGGCGCGGAGGCCGGGGACCGGGGTGGACCACCAGACCTGGGCGCCGACGTTGACGCTGGAGTCGATGCCCGCGAGTCCGCCGAGCGGCCGGCTGGGAAGGCCGTTCTGGATGGAGCGCGCGATGCCGCCCTCGTCGGAGAGGCGCATGACTCCGGCGAAGGCCTCGTACGAGAGGCCGCCGGCTTTGCCGATGGAGACGTTGCCGAAGAGGATGCCGCCGTCGATGGAGGTGGAGAAGTCGCGCCAGCGGGCGTCGTACATGCCCTGGGGCAGGAGAATGGAGGTGCGCGCGACGTCGACGTCCTGGATGTGGTTGTAGATGCCGCCCGGGCGGCGCACGCGGCCGCCGCGGATGCCGAAGGCCTCGTGGAAGGTGTACTCGATGGAGGCGTAATCGAGGAACACGTCATGGTTCCCGACGTCGCCGATGTCGAAGCTGAAGGCCTGGGCGGTGATCCGGGTGCGGTTGAAGGGGGAGAAACCGACGTTCAGGCCGAACTCGCTGAACTGCGGGGACCAGTCGGTGGTGTCGCCGAGGTAGTTGTAGTCGTCGGAGTAGAGCAGGCCCTGGCTGGCGAAGCCATGGAAGGAAAGGGACTGGTCGCCCCAGGGGAGTTTGACGTCCCAGGCCTGGGCGGAGAGGCCGGACATCAGGAGGCACGCGGTGGCGGTCGAGCGGCGGATCATGTTCATCGGAGGTAAGTGGTCCCGGAACCGCACCGGTGGATGACGGGGGCTGTGGGGGCGTGTACCGAGACCTGTCCAAAAGCATGATCGGCAATACACCTCTTCAGGTTGAGTGCTTCCTGTTGCGCCGCAGCCTCATGGGCAACGCGCAACGCTGCGGTATGCGGTGCCGCTGAGCCTGTGGGTGGTGCTGGCAAGGCGTGCAAACTTGCTGGTTCCAGAAGGGATACGGATGGTTCGCAACACTGCTTAGTGGGTTCGGAGGGGGTGTTGGCCGGCCGGGATGGCATCGGGACCCGCCCGCAACCGAAGGGGGTGAGCGACGGGATCGCGGGCGGTTGGTGCGGGGGTGGAGGGGACGGGCTTGGGGGACTTGCGGACTTGCGGCTTGAGTCTCCGGCGGAGTCCGCGCGTGATCCCGGGATGCCACCAGCAATCGATGGCACCGTGGGGGGCGTGGTGCGTTGGCTGATGCCGCGGGGAACGAACCCGGAGTCGGGGTCGGAGGCGGGCTGGGGGGAGTGTCCCTGCTGGCCGCCGGACGTGTTCGCGGTTGCGGCGACGCTGGTGGAGCGGTCGGGGAGCTACGCGTTGCCGGGGATTGTGATCAGCCGGACTGCGAAGGAGAGCGAGGAGAAGGGGAGGAAGGCGGGAGAAGCGGCGGCGCGGGGGCGGGAGTGGGGGAGCGAATGGGGGTGGACGGAGCCGGCGCGGGTGCCGGTCGGGGTGCGGGAGGACTGGGCGAGGCTGGTGGCGGCGTTCGATGAGCCGCTGGTGTCGACGGACAGTCGGCCGCGGGCGTGGCATCGCGCGGCGATCGCCTTGCTGGCCAGTGCCGACGAGGCGTGTGCCGGGCTCGGGTTTCTGCCGGGGAAGACGGCGACGGCGGGTGATTTGACCGTGGCGGCGATGGACCAGTTTTTCATTCCGGCGTTGTGCAACGAGCTGCCGCCGTCGCGGGCGCACTCGTTGGCGGTGGGTGTGGATGCGGACAAGGTGTGTGTGCTGCCGAAGGCGCTGACGCCGGTGACCGGCTGCACGACGCGATCGTTGTCGCATCATCTGGCGCTGTTGCCGGGGCGTGGACAGGTCGCGTCGCATTGGATTGTGAGCAGCGACGATCCGGGCAAGGCGCCGGCGGGGCCGTTGAACCTGTTGGTGGTTCCATTTCCGTACCGGGTGTTGGCTTCGGATTTCGTGAGGGGCGGTTCGCCGGTGCTGCCGTCGGCGGGATATTTCGGGATCGAGCAGGGGTGGCTGGAGGCGGGGGACGGGATGCGGGATGCGGTGGAGGGGTTGGAGCGGTTGGTGGGCGACCTGATCGGGGAGGTGGAGCGGGAGGGGCGTGCGGTGCACGAGATCGTGTTTCCGGAGGCGGCCTTGACCACGCCGGTGCTGGAGGCGTTGGGGAAGCGGCTGGCGCGGAGGCATCGCGGGTTGGAACGGATCATGGCGGGGACGCTGGACCGGGTGGGAACCGGGTCCGGGGCGCGATTCCGGAATGCGGCCTCCATCGTGGAATTGCGGAACGGATCGCTCATCGCGCAGTTCGCGCAGCGGAAGCATCACCGATGGCGGCTGGACCGCGGCCAGATCGAAACGTACGGGCTCGGGGACCGGTTGGATCCGGCGATTCCCTGGTGGGAGGAGATCGACGTGGAATCGAGGGAGATCTATTTCGCGTTGAACCGGAGGAACTGGGTTCAGGCGGTGCTGGTCTGCGAGGACCTTGCGCGGACGGATCCGGTGCTGCCGGTGGTGCATGCGGTGGGTCCGAACCTGGTGCTGGCCCTGTTGCTGGACGGGCCGCAGTTGGTCCATCGGTGGCCGGCGCGGTATGCCACGGTGCTCGCGGACGATCCGGGGTCGGCGGTGTTGTCGGTGACCGCGCTGGGCATGGTGGAACGATCGCGGCCGCCGGGGGTCACGGTGCGGCGGGTGGTGGGGCTGTGGAAGGACTCGTTCCGCGGGGCGGTGGAACTCGAGCTGCCGATCGACGCCCAGGCGCTGCTGCTTTCCATCGGGAGCGATGACCGGGTGCAATGGACCATGGACCGCCGGACGGACGGGGGGACGGCGACGCATCTGAAGCTGCTGGACGTGCGGCCGGTGAGCATCGGCGGGTTGTCGCCCTGGCTCATGCGGCTTGGGAACGCGGGAGCCCGGGGCGGGGCGGGTGGCCGTCGGGGGACGGGTCAAGGCGGCGGGCGCCGTGGGGGTCGCCGGTCTTGACGCGGTTCGGGAACCAACCAAGGCTGCCGGCATGAAGGACAAGAAGGTGCTCGTGAACCCGGATGTGCTGCGGAGCATGCAGGCATCGATCCGGCGGCGGTTTCCGGGGTCGGGTCAGGCGTCGCCGCGGATCGGATTCGAGGGCAAGCGACTGGAAGCGGTCAAAGCGGCCGTCCGGGTGGCGGCGGACAGCGTGGTGCGTCGTCCGACCAAGACCGCGGGTGAGTGAACCGGGCGGTGGCTGGCGGCTGTCGGGGGTGGGGCGGGTGCGGCAGTGTGAAGCGCTGTGATGCGGTGTGAAGCCGGGGCGGGGCTGGCGGAGAACGGGCGACGGGGTGGAGTGGGGTTGAGGGTGAGGACGTTGGAGGGTGGGCGGCGAAGCGCATGGACGACCGTTACGAATCCCTGTTCGCGAGGGCGGCCGAGCTGCCGGCGGGCGAGGCGCGTGCCGCGTTTCTGGCGGAGGCCTGTCGTGGGCGGGAGCGTTTGAAGGACTCGCTCGAGAAGCTGCTGGCGGCGCATGACGCGGCGGGGCGCGAACGGTTTCTGGAGTCGCGGGAGGCGGGGGATGGCGACCGGGAGGACGGGGGGGTGACGGGCGGGACGGGCGGGGAGGCGGCGACGCGGGCGGCGGGTTTTCTGCGGGACCTCCGGGATGGGAAGGTTCCGGACGCGACCGTGGTTCTGGCGGGGTTGGTGGGGCGGGAGCGGGTGGAGGTTCTGGAGCGGATCGGGGCGGTGACGCGGGTTCGGGCGTTGACTGCGGCTGCTGGTGCGGCGGCGGCGGCCGGGGTGGCAGGGGTTCGGGGTGGGGAGGGTCAGGAAGCCTGGCCGCGGATTCCGGGTTATCGGCTCGAGGGACGGCTTGGGGCGGGGGGTCTGGGGGTGGTGTATGCGGCGCATGACGAGAAGCTGAACCGGCGGGTGGCGGTGAAGGTGTTGCGTGCGGGGACCGGGGAGGGGGTGCGTCGGCGGCTGTTGGATGAGGCGCGGAAGGCGGCGGCGCTGGAGGATTCGTCGGTGGTGACCATCTACTCCGTGTTGGACGAGGCGGATCCGCCGGCGATCGTGATGGAGTGGGTGGAGGGGTTTCCGCTGGATCGGGCGGCGGCGCCGTTGACGTTTCAGCAGAAGGCGGGGCTGTTACGGGATGTGGCGAGGGGTTTGGCGGCGGCGCATGCGCGGGGTGTGATTCACCGGGACCTGAAGCCGCAGAACGTGGTGGTCGGGCCGGAGCTGCGGCCGCGGCTGTTGGATTTCGGGTTGGCGTTGAGCCTGGAGGAGGCGGCGGCGATCGGGCGGGGCTTCGAGGGCACGCCGTTGTATGCGTCGCCGGAGCAGGTGAGTGGGCGGCCGCTGGGGCCGGCGACGGATGTGTTTTCGTTTGGCAGCCTGATGTTCGAGGTGCTCACGGGGCGTCCGCCGTTCGGCGGGGAGACGGTGGGGGAGGTGTTGGAGGCGATTGCGACCTGTGCGCCGCCGTTCCTGCGGGATGTGGCGGTCGGGGTGCCTGAGGATCTGCAGGCGATTGCGCTGGCGTGTCTGGCGTGGGATCCGGGGGCGCGTCCGACGGCGGCGGACCTGGTGGTGGAGCTGGGGCGGTATCTGGCGGGTGAACCGGTGCGATTGCGGCCGCGGTTGTACGAGGATCTGCTTCGGCAGCGGGTGACGGAGCATGCGCGGGAGGTGGCGAACTGGGAGGCGCAGGGGATTGTGTCGAGGGAGGAGGGGGATCGGTTGCAGGTGATGCACCGGCGGCTGTTGGCGGACGAGGACCACTGGATCATTGATGCGCGGCGGTTGACCTCGGTGCAGACGGGTTTGTACACGGCGACCTGGATGGTGGTGGTGGCGAGTGTGCTTTGGGTGTGGAAGGCGCGGGATATCGGGGAGGGGGTATGGGGATGGCTGACGCCGTTGGTGGCGTCGGTGTGGTTGTTGGGGGCGGGGTGGTGGGCGGAGCGGCGGAGGGAGACGCTGGCGGCGGCGTCGTTTCTGGCCTCGGGGGCGTTGTCGTTGGCGCCGGCGCTGCTGGCCCTGTTGAAGGCGTGGGGCTGGCTGGCGGAGCCGCCGGACGGGGTGACGCAATTCCTGGGGACGGACTTCACCAACGCGCAGGGGTTCGTGGCGTGTTGCGGGGCGTTGGGGGTGTCGGTTTGGGCGTTGGCGCGGCTGCGGATGACGGGGTTCGCCTGGACGAGCGCGGTGTTGGGGATCGGGGCGTATCTGTTCGGGTGGATGACGCGGGGCTGGCTGGACTGGGCGCTGTGGCGGCAGGGTTTGGCGTGTCTGCCGCTGGCGGGTTTGGTGGTGGTGGCGCTGGGATTCGAGCGGATGGGGCGGGTGCGGTGGTCATTCCCGTTCCATCTCGCGGCGCTGGTGGCCCTGGTGGGGTCGCTGGGGGTGATGGCCTACGATGGGCCGACGCTGGCGAAGCTGGGCGTGCCGGAGGGCGGGTATTTCGACGCGGACCGGTTGGTGGCGTTTTCGATGGCGGGGAACGGGCTGGTGTTTCTGGGGCTGATGATGGTGGTGGAGCGGGCGGCGAGCCTGGATTTGCGGAGGGCCTCGAAGCTGCTGGAGATGCTGGCGCTGGTGCATGCCGAGGGGGCGTTGTTCCTGAACGCGCAGAACAACCGGGAGCACGCGCAGGTCGGGTGGGATGTGGGCCTGTATCTGGCGACGGCTCTGCTGTTCCTCGTGCTGGGCGCCTGGCGGGCGCGGTGGCGGATGCTGGTGGGAGCGCTGGCGGGCCTGGCGCTCGGCAGTTACCTGCTGGTGGATCTCGGACTGGTGCCGAAGGTGCCGTTCATCCTCGCCCTGGGGCTGGGCGGCGGCGTCGTGGCGCTGGCCGTGTTCAACCGCCTGCTGCGGCTGGGGCGGGCGGGTCCGGGTCCGGGCCGGAAGGATTGACGCCGTCCCGGATGCGGCGGAACAGCCAGGCGCGGGCGAAGGCCCAGTCACGCTTGGCGGTGGGCTCGGAGACGCCGACGGCCTCGGCGGCCTGTTCCAGGGTGAACCCGGCGAAGAAACGCAATTCGACCAACCGGGTGTGCCGCGGGTGGGACCGGGCCAGTTCCTGGAGGGCCAGGGCGAGCGCCTCCACGTCCCCCTCCGGACCGTGCGTTTCCGCCCGGAGCGCGTTGAAGTCGGGGTCATCGACCCGCAGCCAGCCGCCGCCATGGCGGATGGCGAGTTTGCGGCGGGCGTTGTCGACGAGGATACGGCGCATGGCCTGGGCGGCGGCGGCGTAGAAATGGCGGCGGTCGTTCCAGCGGGCGTCGCGTCCGGCGGCAATGCGCAGCCAGGCCTCGTGAACCAGGGCGGTGGCCTGGAGCGTCTGGCCCGGGGGTTCGGAGGCCAGTTTTCGGGCGGCCAGGGCGCGCAGGTCGTCGTAGACCTCCCGGAGCAGCGCGTCGGGCTCGGGGTTGTCGACGGCGTTGTCGTGGTGCCCGGGATGCGGAGAGGGGACGCCTGGGTCGTTCATGGAGGAGGAACCCGTGCGGTCGCGGGGATGGGTCCGGGGCGGGAGGAGTCTGGCGGTTCGCGGGTGGCTGGTGGCGGGTTATTCGGTGACGACGCGGACGCCGCGTTCGCGGATCCATGCCAGGGCATCGGGGATGTCGAGGACCTGGAGGACGTTGAGGTAATCGGGTCCGGAGAGGAAGGAATCCGGCAGGCTGGCGAGGTGGAGTTCGCGGACAGCCTCGAGGTGGAGGGAGGCGAGGAGGGTGTTGACGGCCATGGGGCCGGAGGCGCGGAGGTCGACGGGGAGATCACGGAAGCGGCCCTGGCGGATGGCGTGGACGGCGTTGATGAGGTCCCAGACGCGCATGCCATCGACGGTCTGGCCGAGGAGCATGAAGCGCCGGCGGATCTGGATCTGTTTGCGTTCGTCCCCGGACCAGGCCCCCGGGCCGATGCCGCGGGGTGCGATCCAGGCGACGGCGGTGTTTTCCTCCAGTTCCGGGGCGAGAGCGTCGGGGTTGGGGTTGCGGAAGTGCGGGGCGCGTTTGGTCCAGCCTTCGTGGTCGAGGGCGTGGACGATGAGGCGTTCCGGCGGGCGGGGGCCGCGGGTGAGGAGGTGGAACTCGAGCGGGACGTGGGGCTGGCTTTGGAAAGACCACGAGCCGAGGCGGAGGTCGCCGGATTTCTGTTCGCCTCGGAGGATGATCTCGGGGACGGGTGTTGCGTCGGGCCAACCGGCGAAGGTGCGTTCGCGGAGGCGGGTGCGGACGGTATCGGGGGATTGACCGGAGACGGGGGTGCGGGAGGCGGGGGTGGTGTTGGGGCCGAACCATTCGGCGGCGGTGGTGTTGCGCTGGTCGGCGGGGAGTTGGTCGAAGACCCGCAGGTCGAGGGGCGGGAAGAGTCGGACGGCGGCGTCCTCGATGAGCGGGTCTTCGTTTCGGAGGTGTTGATTGAACCAGCGGAAGACGGGGACCTGGAGGTCCTGGGTATCCTTGTGGTCGCCGGGTCCGATGACGAGGCCGAGGCGGTCGGCGGCGCGGTGGGCGGCGTAGGCTTCGCGGGTGTCGGCGTGGAGGCGCTGGACGCCGTCGAGGGGGAAGATGCCGTCGGCGTCGGTGTTGACGATGAGGAGGGGGCGGGGGGCGAGCAGGGCGGCGTGGCGCGGGAAGTCCCAGCGGAAGGTGTTCACGAAGAACATGCAATCGCAGTGGCCCTCGACGGTGCCGTCGACGACGTGGTTGCGGAGGTCGGTGATGCCGGCGACGGGAGCGGCGGCGCGGATGCGGTCGTCGAGGGCGGCGATGGTCCAGGAGTAGCTGCCGCCGCCGCTGCGGCCGGTGACGCCGAGGCGGGAGGGATCGACCTCGGGGCGTGAGGCGAGGTAGTCGAGGGCGCGGATGCCGTTCCAGGCTTCGACGCCTGCGGGGGTGTAGCCGCGGCTGTTCCACCACCATTGGCCGAGGCGGTAGGTCCCGTGGTGGTGGCCTTCGATTTCGCCCAGTTGGAGGGTGTCGATGAGCAGGCAGACGTAACCGTGGCGGGCGAACCAGATGCCGTGGTGCTGGTAGGCGGTCTTGTTGCCGCAACTGACGCCGTTGGTGAAGACGCGGGCGTGGCCGCAGACGTAGAGGATGGCGGGGAGGGGGGCGGCCTGGGTGGCGGGCCGGTATAGGTTGGCGGTGACGTAGAGGCCCGGGGACGACTGGAAGTGGAGTTTCTCGACGATGACGCCCGGGGCTTCGAGGCGGCCGGTGACGACGGGGTTGAGGGGCGTGCGTTCCGGCATGGGCAGGAGGCCGAGCATGTCCTGGAGGCGGGTGCGGTCGGTCTCGGCCCGGGCGCGGAGTTCGGCCGGGGACGCGCTCTGGAAGGCACTGCGGGCCGTGAGGGTGGCAGTTTCGGCGCGGAAATAGCGGTCGAGCGCCTGATCGGCGGGCGGGGGTTCGGCGGCCGGGCTCGGGTGGGTGACGAGCCAGACGATGGTGAGTTGGGCGAGACGGGCGAAGGTGAGGCGCATGCGGGGGATTGGGGAGAGGTGTGGCTGGGGGGATCAGGGACGCTGACTGGACGGCTGGGGAGCGAGGGTGGCGGCGGGGTTGCCGTAGAGGATGTAGTTGAAGCGATCGGCCTCGTTGCTGTGGTTGTTGTCCTTGCGGATGGCGGCGCGTGCGGCGAGCAGGGCGTTGCCGAGATTCTCCCGGGCGCTGATGGCCTCGTAGAATCGCCGGGCGAACTGGCTGGCGCCGTCGTCACTGACCGGCCAGTAGGTGCCGATGAAGTTGGGGATGCCGGAGCACAGCATGGTTTCGGCGATGGTGCGGGGCGGGCTGGCGGGGATCCTGGGGGCGGGGCGGGCGCGGCCGGCGCCAGCGCCGGCGCGGGCGCGGGTTCGGGCGCTTTGGCAGGCGTTGAGGATCATGAGGAAGGGGAGCTTGGGAATGGTGGCGATGTCCTTGCCGGTGAGGACCTCGTTCCGGGCGCAGAGCAGTCCGCAGGCGTCGCGGTGGGCGGCGTCGAAGTAGGCGTGGCCGGAGTAGTGGACGATGTCGAAGGCGCCGGACTGGAGTTTATCGAGGATGGCGGAGCGCGTGGCGTTGTTCTTGCGCAGGGGGGTATCGAGGGTGAAGCGCGGGTCCTTGGCGAGGGTTTGCTCGATGGCTTCGGCCTCCTCGGTGGCGCCGGGAAGGTCGTCGGTGGGGTCGACGACGAGGAGGACGCGGATCTTTTCGGTGCGGGCGTGGGAGGCGGCCCAGCGGGAGCAGACGCTGGTGGAGGCGAGGAAGCGCCGGGTGAGACCTGTGGACAGGGCGGGAAGGACGCTCTGGTTGGGTTTCGAGCCTGGCAGCGCGAGGGTTTCCCAGGGGATTCGGGAGGCCTCGGCGTCGTGGAGGATCACCATCGGCAGGTGGCCCATGTCCTGGAGGTCGGCGAGGATGACGGGCGGGAGGAGTTTCGCGGCGATGGCGCGGCCGAGGTCGGCGGCCTGGGTCGGCGTGGGGGTTTTGTCGGCGGCGACCGGTGCGAGCAGGGAGGCGATGTGATCGCGGGTGGTGGCGAGGGTGTCCTCGCGGACGGCGGCGCGGTTGGACGGGCCGAGGAGGGCGAACCTCCAGAGTTGGGCTCCGCGGTTCCTGGGATCGTCCTCGGTGCGGACGAGGAGGTAGGCGGGTTCGGGGGGGCGCGGGGTTGCGGCCTGGGTGGCGACGCCGAGGGCGCGGAGACGTTGGATTTCGGGGGGCGGATCCAGTTCGGAGAGGATGAACTCGACGCCTTCGCAGAGCGGGGTGGTGGCGAGCAGGACGAGATGCTGGCGCAGGGCGCGGTAGCGTTCCGGCTGCGTTTCGCAGATCACCACGCGGCGCACCGCCTGGCTGTGGTCGGCATCCTCGAGTCCGCGGAGGAAGCCGCGCAGCATGCTTTCGCCGGTGGCGGCCATGTCCCCGGCGACCGTGCCGCCGAGGATGACGGTGGCGAAGTCGTCGACGTGGGTTCGGGCGAGCAGGCGGGCGGCGTTTTCGGCGGCGATTTCGAGGGCGGGGACGTGCTGGGGGTGGATGTAGGCCTGGGTTCCACGGCCGGAGGAGGCGGATGCCGGGGCGGGGGCGTGCTTGAATTCGTCGTATTGGCCGAGGCCGACGAAGAGGCCGGTTTCGGCGCGGACCTCGCGGCGGGCGAGGGGCAGGATGAAGATTTCGCCGACACGGGATCCGAACATGTTGTGGCCGATGAGATCGGCGATGGCGCCGTCCATGAGGGAGTCGAGGGCGGCGGCGGCGCCGGTGGGGGTGACGCCGGAGAAGGTGCCGAGGAGGTAGGCGCGGGCGGTGACGTCGGTGATGCTGCCGTTGTAGAAGGCGATCTCGAGGCGGCGCTGGGTTTTGCGGCCGATGGAGACCTGTTCGAGGCGGTGGACGAAACCGGTGGCGGGATCCGCGGACGGGGTTGGCGGGGGTTGGGCGGGGAAGGATTCGGGGGCTCCGAAGATGGCGCGGAGTCGGTCGGGGTGGTTTGGGGCGGCGCTGGCCGGGGTGGAGCGCTGGCGGGTATCGGCGATGGTGCGGAGTTCGCTTTCGAGGACCCACTGGGTGGAGCGGCTGAGCACGGGGCGCTGGGTGGGGAGGGCGGAGGTTTCGCCGGTTCGGAGGATGTCGACGGTGGCGCGGCGGACGGAGGCGTTGTTGGCGAAGAAGCCGTGGGAGGCGGAGGCGAACCAGGTGGGAACACCGGGGATCAGGGCGGAGGCGAGGGGGACGGTGCCGTCGCCGTCGCGGGAGATGAGGTAGGCGAACTCCTGGCCGGAGACCTTGGCGGCGACCTTGGTTTCCTGGTCGACGCCGGCGATGAGGTGCCAGGGGATGGAGGGGGTGTCCGCGGGCAGGGCGAGCAGGTCCTGGACGGAGGCCGCGAGGGCGAGTAGGTCCGGGTTCGGCCTGGGTCCCGAGGCGGGCCAGGACGAGAGGTCGAGCAGGTCGAGGTCCGGGTGCAGGCGCCGGTCGAGAATCATCTGATGGAGGCCGGGGAAGGTGCCGAAGACCTCGCGCGCCAGGGATTCGGCGCTGTGGAAGACGTCGGCCCCGGCGATCAGGCGGGCCAGTCCGTATTGGCCGCGGAGGGCTTCGACCGGTGCGAGTGAGCCGTGATTCGGGGTGGCCAGCATGACGAACCGGGCGATGTCGGCGGGGCCCTGCTTGAGGGCGGCGCGGGTGACGAGGCCGCCCATGCTGTGGGCGACGACGTGGACGGGGCGGGTTTCGGCGGCGAGGCGGCGGCGGAGTTCGGCGCCCAGCTCGGCGAGGTTGCGGCGCCAGTCGAACACATGCGGCACCACCTCGAAGCCCTCGTTCTCGAGGTGCAGGCGCATCAGCAGATAGACGCCGGGGAGGAAGCCGAGCGCGCGGATGCGCGGGTCGCCGCCGGTTCCCAGGCGCAGCAGCCGGAGTCGGCCGAGCAGAACATCGGTGAGACCGAGCCAGATGACGTCCTCCCAGAACAGGCGGCTCCTGCCCAGTTCGGAGCCCATGATGCCGTGGAGCAGGTAGACCTTCGGCCGGTTGGCCCGTGCCCGGGCGGTGCGCGGGCGGGATGCCGCGAGCCGGCGCAGTTCATGAACGTCGTCGCCGAAAAGCGCCTTCAGTTCCTGGTCGCCGACCTTGTCGGACCGGCCGGCGAGGCTTTGGATGATGTCGTCCTCGGAAGGCGCGGGGTGCCGGCCCGCGGGTGGTTTGGAACGGGTGTTACGGGGTGCCGTTCGGGAGGCGGATGCGGTTCGGGCGGCGGCGCGATCGGGTTTGGGACTGGCAGGAGTCATGGCATGGCCCGTGGTTGGTGCTTTGGCGAGGGTGACCGGGGGGGAGCATGGCCGGGCGCACAGCGCGCGCAACGGTTTCCTGGGGCAGGCGAGTGATGGCGGGTTGACTCCATTTCAATGACACCGAAGGGGTGGACGCCTGGAGGGCGTCCGATGGACGGGCGGGCGGGTCATACCCGGTGCTCACTGGGTGGATACCCGGGTGGCGTGGCGATGCCCTCGGTGGCAGCCTTCGGCAGGCCTAGGGCTCGTCTTCAAAGTGTGTTGGAGTAAATAGCGCTTTGGATTCGTGCGTCTTGGAGCCTGTTGTAGGTATGTCGAATCCGTCTCGTTTCACCCTCACGGAGCCGCAATGGGAGCGGCTAAAGGGATTAACAAGGCCGCGGAGACCGCGATACTAATATCGGCTTGGGGTCGCCCGCCGAAGGGTCACCGCCTGATGATCGAGGCCATCCTCCACCGATTGCGGGTTGGATGCCCGTGGCGCGACCTGCCTCAAGGCTTTGGAGCGTGGAGCAGCGTCGACACGCGTGCGTGGTCGCAGACAAAGGGTATGACAGCGACACCTTGCGGAATCGCTTTGCCACCGAGGCGCCAGGACCTCCATCGCGCCCAAGTCGAATCGCCGAACGAAGGTTCCATTTCATCGGGGCTACTATCGGCTGCGCCACCGAGTGGAGAACCTGTTCCAACGGTTGAAAAGGTTCCGTGCGGTGGGTACCCGCGATGACAAGAGCGATGTGCAATTCGGCGGCGGGCTGCACCTCTGGGCGGTCATCGATTGGCTCGGATTCGGGGTTTGAAGACACACCCTAATTGGTCGGCTCCCGCCGGTTCGGCTATCGGGATGCGGCACAACCGGCGCATCCAATTCCCCTCCGGGGCGTAGGGATGGGGTGGTGGGGGTGGTGGGGTGGTGTTGGGATCGTGGAGGATAGCGTGTCCCTGTATTGGGGGTGATCGGGTTCGATCTCGGTACGGATCACCTTACGGGTAAGGTCTGCGGCCCGCGGGTTCTCGTCGCCCCTCCGGGGCTCGGTGGTGTTTTGTCGCCTGCGAACCCATGGCTCGCGCCATGGGCTACGGTTCTGGCGCCGCTCCGCGGCTTGGTTTGCGGCCCCTTGGGGGCGCGGGTTCCAGGGTGAGGGGATCGGGGGGGGGGCGAAACAATTGGGATGCGGTAAACGGAGTGCATGCCCCGGGACGTGAACCGGGGATTGACGGGTTTTGGCTGGGAACCGCCTGTGGCGGTCAGGGGGGCGGACGGCGGGGGTACCGACGGGGGCTTCCAGTTCTCGGGAAGCAACGGGTCGATCTGGTCGATCGTGATGCCCGGCAAGCGGTTTAGGATGTGCGTCAGGTAGTCCTGCGGGTTGATTCCCCGTCGGCGGCAGCTGACGATGACCGAGTAGATCACCGCACTGCGCCAGCCCGCATCCGGGTGGCCAATGAACAACCATTCCGGTGGCGAACCCGGCAGGCTCCATCGGCACGTGATCCGGCGTCCATGCCACCCGGGCAACCAGGAGTTCGTCATCGCGCCGTTGCCTGCGGAGCTGATCGAGAAGGGGATGGTCGGCCCCGGGCTGCTGCGTGGCTGCTGATCGACCGGTTCACGCCCGAAGCGTGGGGGAAGGCACGCCGCAAATCGGCTCGCGGATCACGGGAGGCTGGAACGCCGGTCTGGTGGGGCGACGGGGCACGAATCGGGCCGGCCGAGGTGCTGTGCCGGTGGGTCGAGGAAAACCGTTGACTAACGGGCAGGGGCACGGCAACTCGGGCGTCGCAATGGCCCCGATGCAGACTCTCGGGATGTGCCATGCGAACGAAGCTCAGCCATGGCCGGAGAATGTTTGATGACGGGGCGGATGGAGCGGGACTCGCGTGGGGGCGACCCCGTGGCGGGCGGCGGGCCGCGGGGCGCGACGGCGGGGGCCATGGGGTTGGCGATGGCGTTGGCGTTGGTCTGGCTTCTGAGGGGTGGGCTGGAGCCCGGGGCTTTGGGCGGGGATGGGTCCGGGGTTGATTACCTGCAGGACATCAAGCCGCTGCTCGCGGAGCGGTGTTATGCCTGCCACGGCGCGTTGAAGCAGAAGGGCGGGCTGCGGTTGGACACGGTGATGCGGATGCGGGCGGGCGGTGATTCGGGGCCGGCGGTGGCGGCCGGGGAACCGATGGCGAGCCTGCTGGTGCAACGGTTGGTGGCGGCGGATTCCGCGGACCGGATGCCGCCGGAGCATGAGGGCGAGCGGTTCAGCGAGGAGCAGGTCGGGCAGGTGCGGGCGTGGATTGCGGCGGGGGCGGTCGGGCCGGTGGACGAGGAGGGGGAGGCGGACCCGAGCGAACACTGGGCGTTCAGGCCCTGGGAGCGGCCGGGGGTGCCGGAGGTGCGGGATGCGCGGTGGGTCCGGAATCCCATCGACGCGTTTGTGGCGCGGGAGCATGAGGCGCAGGGGTTGCGTCCGGTGGCGGAGGCGCCCAGGTCGGTGCTGGTGCGGCGGTTGTATGTGGATCTCGTGGGCATGCCGCCGGGCGCTGCGGAATTGGCGGAGGTGGAGGCGGATGTGGGTGACGGCTGGTATGAGCGTTGGTCGATCGGTTGCTGGACGATCCGCGGCATGGGGAGCGATGGGCGCGGCACTGGATGGATGTCTGGCGGTACAGCGACTGGTGGGGTCTTGGGGATCAGTTGAGGAACAGCCAGCGGCACATCTGGCGATGGCGGGACTGGATCGTGGAATCCCTGAACGCCGATGTTCCGTACGATCAGATGCTGCGGGACATGCTGGCGGCGGATGAGACGCATCCCGGGGAACCGGAGCGGTTGCGGGCGACGGGGTTCCTGGCGCGGAACTATTTTCTGTTCAACCGGAACCAGTGGATGGACGAGGTCGTGGAGCACGTCGGCAAGTCGATGCTGGGTCTCACGCTGAACTGTGCGAAGTGCCACGATCACAAGTACGATCCGATCACCCAGGCCGAGTACTACCGGATGCGGGCGTTCTTCGAGCCGTACCAGGTGCGATTGGACGTGGTGGCCGGGGAGCCGGACCTGGAGCGGGACGGGTTGCCGCGGGTGTTCGACGGCCCTGAGGTGCCGACGTACCGGTTTGTGAGGGGGCAGGAGTCGCAGCCTGACACATCGAAGGAGATGACCCCGGGGGTGCCGGGGTTTTTCGCGGTGCGCGAGCCGGTGATCCGGGCGGTGACGCTGCCGGTGGAGGCCTGGCAACCCGAGCGGCGGTCGTGGGTGTTCGAGGCTTACCGGCAGGCTGCGAGGGCGAAGCTGGCTGGGAGCGTGGGCGAAGCGGGGAAGCGGCGCGCGGTGGTGGGGCGCGGGTTTGGAGGCGCGGAGGGTGGGGGTGGCGGCGCAGGGCGGGAGGAGGCGTTGGCGGCGCTGGAGGTTGCGGAGCAGGACGTCGCGGTGGCGCGCGCGGAGCTCGAGGCGTTGGAACTTCGGATTTCGGCCACGCGGGCCGGTTGGGCGGAGGCGGGGAAGGGCGCGCGCGGGGATGCGGGGGGGGATGGCGGTGTGGAAGGGGGATCGGACGCGGGACCGGACGCGGCGATGCTGGCGCGCTGGGCTGCGGGAGCGGAGCGCGAGGCAGGGGTGGCGCGGGCGCGGCGTGAAGTCGCGGCGGCGCGCGAGCGCGCGGTGAAGGCGGCGGCGGCCGGGGGGGCGGACCTGGAGAATGCCCGGAAGGCGATGGCCGCGGCGCGGGAGCGGTTTGACAAGGCGGTGGCCGCGGCGAAGCAGCCGTTGGAGGAGCGTCCGGCGTTCACCGCGGTGCGGGGGGCGGCATGGACCCCGACGCGGTTCCTGGATTCGACGAAGGACGATCCGCCGGTGGCGTTCGGGCCGACGAGCACGGGGCGGCGTTCGGCGTTGGCGGCATGGATCACGGATGCCCGGAATCCGCTGACCGCGCGGGTGGGTGTGAATCACCTCTGGACCCGGCACCTGGGGGTGCCGCTGGTGGGGACGGTCTTTGATTTCGGGCGGAAGGGGGCGGTGCCAACGCATCGCGGGCTGCTGGACTGGCTGGCGGCGGAGTGGGTGGGGAGCGGCTGGAGCATGAAGCACCTGCACCGGCTGATTGTGACCTCGTCGGTGTATCGCATGGGTTCCTCGGCCGCGGGTGCGGACGCGCAGTTGGCGAAGGATCCCGACAACCGGTTCCTGTGGCGGCGGCCGTCGATCCGGCTGGAGGCGCAGGTGGTGCGGGACGCGGTGCTGGCGCACGCAGGGGTTTTGGATCTCACGCGGGGCGGGCCGCCGGTGGCGCCGGCGGACCAGGCTGCGTCGCGTCGGCGCAGCCTGTATTTCCATCATTCGAACAACGAACGGAACCTGTTCCTGACGACCTTCGACGATGCGGCGCCGAAGGAGTGTTACCGGCGCGAGGCGAGCGTGGTGCCGCAGCAGGCGTTGGCGATGTCGAACAGCGCGCTGGTGCACGATGCCGCCGCACGGATCGCGGAACGGTTGTCGGGGATCGGGGAGGGGGGTGGCGACCGGGATTTTGTGGCGCGGGCCTTCCGGGTGCTGCTGGGGTACGAGCCTGGCGTGGAGGAAGTGGAGGCGAGCGTGCAGGCCATGGCGGTGTGGCCCGGGGATGGTGCCGGTTCCGGGGCGGGGAAGGCGGAGGGCGTCGGGGCTGAACCGGTGGGTGGGAGGGTGTCGGCGGCGAGGACCGGGTTGGTCTGGGCCCTGTTGAACCACAATGATTTCGTGACGCTCCGGTGAGACCCGGGGCCGGCGATGCGAACCATGCGAACGATGAAGGAATCCGGTGGCGGACGGTGGGCGCCGCGGCGGGCGTTCTTGGCGGACCTGGGGCTTGGGTTCACCGGCCTGGCGTTGGGGGCGATGCTGCATCGGGAGGCGCGGGGTTCGGGGGCGGGGTGGGTGCCGCCGGACGGCCGGCCGCATTTTGCGCCGAAGGCGCGGAGCGTGATCTGGCTGTTCATGAACGGCGGGGTGAGCCATCTCGAAAGCTTCGATCCGAAGCCGATGCTCAACCGCTATGCCGGCAAGACGATCGCCGAGACGCCGTTCGCGGACGTGCAGGATCCGAAGCGGTTGGCCATCGAGCGGCTGGTGGTGCCGGACGCCAACGGCAACCAGCGGAACACGCTGTATCCGTTGCAGGTCGGGTACCGGAGGCACGGTCAGAGCGGGATCGAGGTTAGCGACTGGTTTCCGCACATCGCGCGGAACGTCGATCGGCTCGCGGTGGTGCGGTCGATGTGGACGACCGACAGCAACCACGGGGCGCAGACGCAGTTCCATTCCGGGCGGCATCAGAACGACGGGGATTATCCGACGCTCGGGGCGTGGGTGCATTACGGGCTTGGGACGTTGAACGAGAACCTGCCGCAGTTCATTTCGATGGGGACGCGGGAGTACTGGAACAAGCGGGACGGGCATTATCTGGGGCCGGCGCATGACGCGGTGCCGTTGCGGATCGATCCGGGGAATCCGTTGGATTTCGGGCGGCCCGAGCGATCGTTTCCGGCGGAAGCGCAGGCGGCGGGGATGGATCTGGTGCGGCGGTTGAACCGGATTCGCGGGGTGGAGTATCCGGCGGATCCGGAGCTTGCGGCGCGGGTGGCCTCGTATGAGCTGGCCTTTCGGATGCAGCGGTCGGTGCCGGAGGTGGTGGATTTCTCGGGTGAAACCGAGGAGACGCGGCGGTTGTACGGGTTGGACGTGCCGGCCTGCCGTGATTTCGGCATGCAGTTGCTCGCGGCGCGGCGGTTCGTCGAGCGCGGCGTCCGGTTCATTCAGATCCAGCATGGCGGCGGCGGGGCCGGGGCGTGGGACGCGCACGGCGGGCTGAAGGCGAACCACGCGCAGCTCGCGCTGTCGGTGGACCAGCCCATCGGGGGGTTGCTGGAGGACCTGGACCGGCGCGGGATGCTGGACGAGACCCTGGTGGTGTTCGCCACCGAGTTCGGGCGCACCCCGGGATCGCAGGGGTCCGACGGGCGGGACCATCACATCTTCGGGTTTTCGGTGTGGATGGCCGGGGGCGGGCTGAAGCGGGGCGTGGTGCACGGGGCCACCGACGAGATCGGTTTTCATGCGGTGGAGGACCGTCATTACGTGACGGACATCCACGCCACGATCCTGCACCAGCTCGGGTTGGACTCGCGGCGCCTGGAGGTGCCGGGGAGGAAGCGGCTGGAGATCGACCACGGGCGGCCGATCCGCGAGATCATCGGTTGAGCGAGAGGCCGGGGGCGGGGCGGGTGGGCGAGGGAAGGAGAGGAGCGTGGGAAGCGGAAGCCGGCCGCGCGGGGATTCCGCGGGGCCGGCCTGTGGATGTGGGATGCCGCCGTGGGAGGCGGGGAATCGCGTGGGGCGGCGTGGCGATCAGGCGTTGTCGGCGGGGTGCTTCCAGGGCTGGCGGTAGGCGCGGCGGAGGAGGCGGGTGGCCTGGGGATCGCCGGTAATTTCCTTGGTCACGGGATTGTAGGAGACCGTGCGACCGACCTCCATGGCGATGTTGGCGAGGATGCAGCTCGCGGTGGAGATGTGGCCCTCCTCGATGTCGGCGACCGGGCGGCCGCGTTTTTCGATGGCGGCGAGGAAGTCGAGCATGTGGCGGCGGGTGGCGGGGGCGGCGTTCAGTTCGATGTCCTTCTCGGAGACGTCCTCGGGGAACTTCTCGCGTTCGTAGAGGCAATCGAAGTGGATGGTTTTGCCGTTGCGATCGTGGGGGATGAAGTCGGCGCGCATGGTGCTGGCCTTGAGCACGCCTTTTTCGCCGTGGATGAAGAGGGCCCAGGGGTAGTCGGGGTCGTTGGGGGAGCCCCAGGTGCGGTGTTCCCAGGAGGCGGTGAGGCCGTCGAACTCGAAGATCGCGGACTGGGTGTCGGTGATGTTGGATTTGCCGTCCTTCTGGACGTAGATGCCGCCGCTGGAGCTGATGCGTTTGGGCCAGCCGAGGCCGAGCATCCAGCGGGCGGTGTCGAGCATGTGGACGCACATGTCGCCGACGATGCCGTTGCCGTACTCCATGAACGTGCGCCACCAGCGGACGTGGGGGAGGCCGTCGTAGGGTCGGAGGGGCGCGGGGCCGGTCCACATCTCGTAGTCGAGGTGGTCGGGCACGGGTTCGAGCGGCGGGTTGCCATTGGCGCGCATGTGGAAGTAGCAGCACATGTCGACGTGGGCGATTTTGCCGAGCAGCCCGCCTTCGATGATCTGCTTTCGGGCGTCGACGAGGTGGGGTGTGCTTTTGCGCTGGGTGCCGATCTGGACGACGCGGTGGTGGCGGCGGGCGGCGGCGAGGATGGCCTCGCCTTCGAGCACATCGACGCTGATGGGTTTCTGGAGGTAGACATCGGCGCCGGCCTCGATGGCGGCGATGGCATGGAGGGCGTGCCAGTGGTCGGGGGATCCGATCACCACGATGTCGAGGTCCTTTTCGCGGAGCATTTCGCGGTAATCGCGATAGGTGCGGGGGGCCTTGCGGGATTTCTGGCGCTGGGTGGCGATCTCGACCGCGCCGGCGAGCATTTTGGTGTCGGGATCGCAGATGGAGACGATATCGATGGGGGCGACCTGGTTGAGGCGCCAGAGGTCGCTCTTGCCGTACCAGCCGGCGCCGATGAGGCCGACGCGGCGGGTGCGGCCCTCGACCAGGTCGGCCCCGTGGGAGCCGAGGGTGGAGATGGCGAGGGCGGCGGAGGCGGTGCGAAGGAAGGACCGGCGGTTGATGGAGAAGGGGGCCGGGGAGACGTTCGGATCCTTGGTTCTTGAGGGGGTCATGGTGTTCATGATGGTTTCGGGACGATTCGAGACGGCCGCAAACGTGGTCCGAAACAAGGGTGTCGTCGCCTCGGACGTGGCGGATTGCCGAAGATTTCCGGGGCTGAAGGGTGGGGTCAAGAATCCGCTGGACGGCGCGTTGTGGTTTTCGTGGGGTTGGGGGGTGTCCAACGACTCCGCTTCGGGTGAACCCATTGACCGTTCCGCCACGCAGGGTGACCTCTTTGAGGGTGGGTCCATGAACGCCGGGAGGCGGCCGGCGGGTGGGGATGTCGGGGTGGGTGCGGGTGTGTCGGGGGGTGTTCCGGGGTTGGATGTGGTCCTGGTGCCCGGGGCGCGGGAAACGTTGTCGAAGGCCCAGCAGGCGTTTCAGCGGTTGGTTCGGCGCATCGAGAAGCTGCGGGCGTCGATCGAGAAGGAGACCGCCCGATGCCATTCCTGTCTGGAGGCCTACACCTCCGAGATCCGTCCGCTCGAGTTCGAGCTGGGCCAGGAACGGAAGGAACTTGTGCGGCTGATGAACCAGGCGCTGGGGCTGAAGGCGGTCCGGGCGGCACGGCTTGGCACGCAGGTTCGGGACTTCATGCTGGACCATCTCACGGAGCTCGTGGGCCAGTTTGGCAACGAGCTGGAGGAGGACCTGCAAGGGCTGCTCAAGGAGCTTTCGGGGAAGACGATGAAGGACATGGAGCGGGAGGACTTCGAGTTCGCGCGGGAGATGATGGAGGACGAACTGCGCAGCGCGGGGATGAAGGCGGATCTGTCCGGGTTGCGGCCCGACATGTCGTCCGAGGACCTGCTGCGGGAGCTGGAACGGCTGGAGGCGGAGATGCGGGAGAAGCAAGGCGCGGAAGGGACCGGACCGGGGGCGCAGCCGCGGGACGGCCGTCGGAAGCCCAAGACCAAGCGTCAGATCGAGCGGGAGGAGCGGGAGAAGGCGGAGGCGGAGCTGCAGAAGCGGGACATCGGCGGGTTGTACCGGCAGCTCGCCAAGCTTCTGCATCCGGACCTGGAGCAGGACCCGGTGGCGCGGGCGGAGAAGGAGGCGGCGATGAAGCAGTTGACCACGGCCTACAAGGCCAACGATCTGCACGCCATGCTGCGCCTGGAGGTGACCTGGATTGCGCGGGAGGAGGCGGATCCCAGCCGGCTGACCGATACGAAGCTGGCGATCTACAACAAGGTGCTGAAGGAGCAGGTGGCCGAGCTGGAGGAACGGCTCGCGACCGTGCCGTTGCATCCCCGGTTCCAGGCCCTGGCCCGTTACCTCGATCCCTTCGGCGGCAGTCGCCTTCGGTTCGATGTCGTGAGGGAGCGTACGAATCTGCGGTTCATCCTCGACGGAATGAGGCAAACGAACCGGAGGCTCCGCGGGCCGGACGCGGCGAAGGAAGTGCGGAAGCTGATGGAACAGCGGCGGGCGGCCCAGCGCGGGGTGTTCGACATCATTCTCCCGGACTGATCGGCCGGTGCGGGACGGGGGTCGTGGGAACCTCCGAACCCTTCCGCCTTGCCGCCCCTTCCGCGAGTCGATGGCGGGTGCAGGTTTTTCGATGGCCGGTTCCGGCAGGGTCGGAGGTATAAGGGTGACGTTCCCGACCCGGAATCCACGAGTTGGGAGGAAGGGCGACCATGAACCTGCTTGAACTGCTTATCGGTCTCGCCGCGGTGGCGGGTGTGATCCTGGGGGTGGCGGAACTGGCTCGGGCCCGACGGCGGTTGGCCGAACTCGAGGCGGGTCAGGCGGGGTTGGAGGCGAAGCTGGGGGCGTTGGAACGGGCGTTGCGCGGGGTGGAATCGTCGGGTGCGCCTCGGGCGGATGAGGCTCAGTCGGTGGTGGCGAGGCGCCACGAGCCGGTGCCGGCGGCGCGGTCGGTGACGGAGGCGAAGGCGGGGGACGAGGCAGGGGCCGGGGCGGGGTTGGGGCGGGCAGTCCTGCCGGCGGTGCCGGCGATCCCGCCGGTTTTGGCGACCATGATGGACGCGCGGCCCGCTGCGGGGCCCGTGCCGCGGCCGGTGCCGGGGTTCTCGGATGAGGCCGCGGAAACTGGAACCGGAGCGGGCCCGGTGCCGGGGTCGGAAGCGGTGGCTGCGGGTGGTGGGGTGGGGATGGATTGGGAGCGGTTCATGGGGGCGCGGCTTTTCGCGTGGCTGGGGGGGGTGGCGCTGTTTCTCGCGGTCGCCTATTTCGTGAAGTACTCGTTCGACCGGAACCTGATTCCGCCGTCGCTGCGGGTGGTGATGGGGTTGGCGGCGGGGTTTGGGTTGGTGGCTGGGGGTTGGCGTCTGCGCAGCGCGGCCTATGCGGTGACCGGGCAGACCTTTTGCGGGACGGGGGTGGTGATCCTGTATGCGTCGCTGTTTGCCGGGCACGCGTTCTACGGGTTGGCGTGGTTGCCGTCGGTGGTGGCGTTCGGGGCGATGGCGCTGGTGACGGGGATGGCGTTTGTGATGTCGGTGCGGATGGAGGCGCGGGCGGTGTCGGTGTTGGGGTTGCTGGGAGGTTTTCTGACCCCGGTGTTGTTGTCGACGGGGCGGGATCAGGCGGTGGCGTTGTTTTTGTATGTGGCGGTGTTGGATCTCGGGTTGGTGGCGGTGGCGTGGAAGCGGCGGTGGGAGGAGATGGTGTTGGGAGCGGCGCTGGGCACGGTGGTGATGGAGGTTGGCTGGGCGGCGCGTTTCTTCGAGGTGGGGAAGGTGTGGGGTGCGTTGGGTGTGTTCGGTGGATTTGCGGTGATGTTCACCCTGGCGTTGGCGTGGGGTGTGAGGCGGAAGGCGGCTGGGGGGAAGTGGGGGATGTCGGTGGTGGTGGTGGCGGGGGCGGCGCTGGCGTTTGCCGGATGGCTGCTGGGGCCCGGGGGGATGGGGGATCGGCCTGGGGCGGTGTTTGCGTATGTGCTGGTGGCGGATCTGTGCCTGATCGCGCTGGCCTGTCTGTTGGAGCGCTGGGCACCGGTGCACACGGCGGCGGGGTTTGTGGCGTTCGCGTATGTGATTGCGTGGATGGCGACCTCGATGGCTGAGGGGCAGGTCGGATGGGGGATGGGGTTGAGCCTGGGGTTTGCGGCGATGCACACGGTGTTGCCGTTGGTGGTGGGGCGGTGGCGGGGAGTGGCGTGGGAGGGGGGATGGGGCGGGGTGTTTCCGGCGCTGGCGGTGGCGGGGTTGTGGGTGCCGTTGTTGAGGATGGAGGCGCCGGGATTTTCGGTCTGGCCGGGCATCCTGCTGTTGAACCTGCTGGCGATGGGGCGGGTGGCGAGGGCGGGGGGGATGCCGGGGGCGCTGGCGTGCGTGGTGTTGAGCGGTGTGGCGATGTCGATGTGGATCGGGCGGGTGCCGGTGGAGGCGACGGGGGTGGGCGGGGTGGTGTGGCGGATGGTGGCGATGTCGCTGATTCTGGCGGCGATGGGAGGGGCGTTGCTGGCGCGGGGTCGATGGCTGGGGGGCGCGGGGACCGGGGAGGACGACCGTGAGGTGTTGCCGGTGCCGGTGGTGGCGGTGCTGATGCCGTTTCTGCTGCTGATGCAGATCGTGCTGTTCCGGGGTGTGCCCGATGCCTCGGTGCTGTTCGGGGGGTTGCAGTTGGTGGTGTTGGTGTTGTTGGCGATGGCGGCGTGGCTTCGATTGGGGATGCTGGCGTTGCTGGGGGTGGCGGGCTGGGCGCTGGTGGGGCACGCCTGGTGGGTGCGGGAGGGGTTGCTCACGGGGCAGCCTGGGGTGGTTCTGGCCTGGGTGGTGGGTGGGTATGGCGTGTTTGCGCTGTTTCCGTTCGTGGCGCGACGGCGGCTGGCCGGGGACCGGCAGGGGTTGGATTGGGTGGCGGGAGCGGTGGCGGCGGTGCCGGCGTTTCACCTGGCGTATCGGCTGGTGGGAGCGGCGTGGCCCAATTCGGTGATGGGACTGGTGCCGTTGGCGTTTGCCGTGCCGGTGGGGGTGTCGTTTGCGATGGAATGGCGGCGGGGGGTGGGGGCGGGGGAGGAGCCGGGGTGGTGGCTGCGGCGGCTGGCGTGGCTGGGCGGGGTGGGGCTGTTCCTGGTGACCGTGGCGTTGCCGATCCAGTTTGACCGGCAATGGCTGACCGTGGGTTTGGCGTTGGAGGGCGCCGCGTTGCTCGGATTGTTTGTGCGGGTGCCGCATCCGGGGTTGCGGGTTGTGGGTGTGGGGCTGCTGGGGGCGGTGTTTGTGCGGCTGCTCCTGAACCCGGCTTTGTTGGAGTACGGCGTGCGGGGTTCCTGGCCGATCTGGAACAGGTGGCTTTACACCTACGGGGTGGCGGTGGCGTCGATGTTTGTCGGCGCGCGCTGGCTGGCGGAGCCGAGGAACCGGATGTGGGGCCGGGACGTGCGGGGGATTCTGTTGGCGCTGGGGACGATCCTGGGTTTTGCGCTGGTGAACGTGCAGATCGCGGACTTCTTCACCCCGGTGGGGGAGCGGGTGCGGTTTGAGTTCACCGGGCATTTCGGGCGGGACATGACGTACACCATCGCCTGGGCGCTGTTTGCGCTGGGGCTGGTGGTGACCGGGTTGCGGCGGCGGTTGCTGCCGTCCCGGTGGGCGGGGCTTGGGCTGCTGGCGGTCGCGACCGGGAAGCTTTTTCTGCACGACCTGGCGCGGCTGGACCAGCTGTACCGGGTGGGGGCGCTGATGGGGGTCGCGCTGGTGGCGATTGCGGCGTCGATGCTGTACCAGCGGTTTGCGCCGCGGGAGGGGCGGTCCGGTCAGATGTAGTACATCCGGTCCTTTTCCTGGCCGGACTCGGCGAGTTGCTGGAAGTGGATGGCGTCGAGGCCGGAGTTGACCGCGGCCTGGATGCGCTGCCAGGCGTCGCGCAGTTCCGGGGGGCAATGCGGATCGGCGAGCGCGGGGGTGTCGAAGGCCTGGCCGTGGACGCAGCGGACGATGTCGCCGAGGGTGATGTCCGCCGGGGGCCGGGCCAGTTGGTAGCCGCCGTCCTTGCCGCGGTGGCTGCGGACGATGTGCTGGGCTTTCAGTTCGAGGAGGATCTGGACGAGGTAGCCGGAGGGGATGTGTTGTTCCTCGGCGAGCGTCTCGACGGGGACGGGGCTCCCCGAGTGGGCGCGGCGGGCGAGGGCCAGGACGGCGCGGGCCGCGTAGTCGCTCTTCACCGAAAGTTTCACACGGGGGAGGCTAGCGGCGTGGGGGAATGTCTCCAACGGAATTGGCGGAATTGGCGGGGACCGTGGCCGGGGCCGGGGTGGGTTTGGGGGAATGGCGGGCGAGGAGGATGCCGGCGACGAGGATGAGGGCGCCGACGCCCTGGGTGGGGCTCATGGTTTCGCCGAGCAGGGCCCAGGCGGCGGCGGTGGCGACCAGCGGCTGGAGGAGGAGGGTGAGGGAGGAGAAGCCGGCTGGGAGATGGGCGAAGCCGTAGGTGATGAGTCCCTGGCCGAGGACCTGGGCGGTGAAGGCCAGGCCGACGAGGACCAGCCAGCCGCGGGGTGTGGCTGGGAGGAGGGTTTCCTGGAGGGCGATCGAGATGGCGGCGAGGACGGGGACGCTGGCGAGGGAGCTGAGGAGGAGGACGCGGCCGGCGGGTTGGCGGCGGCGGAGGCGAGCGACCGCCAGTTGGTAGCCGCCGTAGAAGACCGCGGTGATCAGGCCGAGGGTGTCGCCCTTCAGTTGTTCGGGGTTTGAGGCCAGGGAAGCGCCGGTGAGCAGCCAGGCGCCGAGGAAGCCGAGGGTCATGCCGCCGGCGAAGCGGGGTCCGGCGCGTTCGCCGAGGAGGATCCAGGCGCCGAGGGTGACGAACACCGGGGCGAGGTTGGCCAGGAGGGTGGCGTTGGCGACGGTGGTCCAGCGGATCGAGAGGTGCCAGGCGGCGAGGTCGATGGCGAACAGGGTGCCCGCCGCCGCCGCCCAGAGGCGGTCGGCGCGCGACCAGGTGCGTCCCGGGGTGGTGGGTCTTTCGCGGTGGGCCCAGAACGCCAGGGCCGGGAGGGCGAGCAGCACGCGGTGGAAGGCCGTGGCCACCGGGCCGGTTTCGCTCCAGCGGACCCAGAGGGGGGCGAGGCCGATGCAGACTGCGCCGAGCAGCAAGGCCGCCAGGCCGGCGGGTTCGGGCCTGCGTGGGTTCATGCGCCCCCCAGGCGGGCGTGGACCTCGGCGGGGGCCAGACCGGCCACCAGCAGGACCTTCTGGCGCGACGTCTGGCCGCGGACCAAACGCACATCACCGCGCCGGACACCGAGCCGTTCCGCCACCAGTTCGAGCACCGCCTCGTTGGCTGCGTGGTCCACCGGCGGGGCGGTCACCCGGATCCGGAGCGTGTCGCCCAACGGTTCGCCGATCCCGGAGCTCGAGGCCCGCGGTTGGACTTTGACACGGAGCCGGGTGCCTTCGGGCACCGCCTCCAGGAACGGGGGGTACGCCATGTGCTGCGGGCCTCAATGACGGGAAGGTCCCCTGGGGCTCAAGCGAAATCCCGTTGCGGGGGGTCGCGGGGGCACGCCCGGAGGCGCGTCGGTCCCGCGTAGAACGGGGCTGTCCGCGGCCTCCTTACATCAATCCAGGGGGGTTCGGACAAATGCGGACAAACCCCTGGAGACGTTGGGAATGCTGGGTTGGGATGCGTTCCCATGGGCACCGGAAGCGTGCCCCAACCAAGGAGGATACCAACCATGCAGAAATCACTCGTGACCCTGTTCATCATCGGAATGTTCGCCGACCGCTCCGGCCTGGCGGCGAGTCCGTGGATCAATGAATTCCACTACGACGACGCCGGGAGCGACACGGGGGAGTTCGTGGAGATTGCGGTGCCGACCAGCCTGACCGATCTCGCGAGCATCACCTTGACGCTCTACAACGGCGGTGACGGCCGGACGTACGGGAGCCATTCGCTCAGCACCTTCACCGCCGGTTCGACCGAGGGTGACGTGACCTTCTTCTCCAAGCTCATCTCCGGCATCCAGAACGGGGCGCCGGACGGCATGGCGCTGAGTTGGTCGGAGGGCATTCAGTTCATCAGCTACGAGGGGGCGTTTCAGGCGGCGAACGGTCCGGCCGCGGGGCTGACCTCGGTGGACATCGGGGTGTTCCAGGCGGACACCGGGGCGCCGGACGGCAGTTCGCTGGGGTTGACCGGGTGGGGCAACCAGTATGCGGACTTCACCTGGACGGCGTTCGACGCGGCGACCCCTGGGGGTTTGAACCTGGGTCAGACCGTGGTGCCTGAGCCGCAGACGTACGCATTGCTGGCGACCGGCGGGCTGGCGGTGTTCGCCTGCTGCCGGTCGAGGCGTGGACGGCGGGGCGAGCCTGGCCGGGGTCGGTGACCTGGCGGCCGGGGCAACGCCCGGCGGGACGGATCCCGGGGCCCGGGGTGGGTTTGGCGGCGTTCGGATGCGGGTGGCGTCCGAGTGTCTGCGGGGCTTCATCCCGGGTTCCCGGATTCGGCGGGGTCCGCGCCGGATTTGGCTGTTCGCGGGGTTGTCGCGTGGTTTGACACCTGCGCGGGGCTCCGGGAAAGTCGCGGCCTTAAATGGCCAAACCGGCTTTAGGACGCGGACTCTCGGCGCTGCTCGGGGGGAAACCGACCGGTGCTGCGGGGGGACCCGCGACTTCGGGCGGAGGGGCTGCGCCTGCCGGGGTGGCGCCGGCTGGGATGACGGGATTGACGGCGCCGGCGCAGGGGGCGGCGGCGGGAGGGGCGGCGGGGGGTGGTGCGCAGGCGGAGGGTGTGGTGGGGGCAGGTTCGGCCGGGGTGTTGCCTGGCCAGGGGGTTGCGAAGGTGGCGGTGGACCGGATTCGGCCCTCGGATCTGCAGCCGCGCCGGGATTTTCCGGAGGAAAGCCTGCGGGAGCTTGCGGATTCGATTCGGGAGCAGGGGATTCTGCAGCCGCTGGTGGTGCGCACCCGGGGGGAGTTCCTGGAATTGATCGCCGGGGAACGTCGATGGCGGGCGGCGCAGCTCGCGGGGTTGAAGGAAGTGCCGGTGGTGCTCCGGGAGGCGGACGACACCACGGCGTTGGAACTGATGCTGGTGGAGAACCTCCAGCGCGAGGGGCTCAACCCGATGGACGAGGCGCGGGGGTATGCGGATTTGATGGAACGTTTTCGGCTCACCCAGGAATTGGTGGCGACGAAGGTGGGGCGCAGCCGCACAGCGGTGGCCAATGCCCTTCGGCTGCTCCGCCTGCCCGCGTCGGTCCAGGACCGGCTCCGGGACGGCCGGGTGACGACAGGTCACGCGAAGGTGATCCTGGGTTTGCCGAGCCAGGCGCTCCAGGAATCGGTGGCGCTCAAGGTGGAGGAGAGGTCCCTGAGCGTGCGGGAGACCGAGGAATGGGTGGCGCGGCTCGTGGCGCCGACGGCGCCGGCCTCCGCCCAGGACACCGCGGTCCGCGGCCCCGTCGCCGTCGCCGTCCGGGACCCCCACGTGGCGGCGATCGAGGACCAACTGCGGCAGCGCTTCGGCACCAAGGTCGCGGTGCGGTACAAGAACGGCCGCGGACAGATCGACATCCGCTTTTTCTCCGACGAGGAACTCGAGCGCGTGCTGGAGATCGTCGGGGTCCGTCTCGATTGAACCCCTGCTTCTGACTGATGATGAACACTCCTGATTTTCGTCGTGAAACGGCCCAGGCCCTGGAATCGGCGGCCGCCCGCGTGCCGGGACTGTCCGCGTTTCTCGGCCTCGATGGATTTGTCGACGAGATCATCGCGGTGGTGGACGAGCGGAAGGACGCCCGCACGTATGCGCGCATACCGACCATTGCGTCGCTGGCGGAGCGGATTGCGGCGGCGGCGGGGCGGAGCACGAACATCGAGTTGGTGACCACCCGGACGAAGCTGGGCGGGAACGGGCCGATCATGGCCAACGCGCTGGCGGCGTTCGGGGTGAAGGTGACCTATCTCGGCGCGCTGGGTTACCCCACGCTGCACCCGGTGTTCGAGGATTTCGCGAAGCAGGCGGATGTTCACACCATCGCCGACCCCGGCCGCACCGACGCCCTGGAGTTCGAGGACGGCAAGCTGCTGTTCGGGAAGATGTTCCCGCTGGCGGAGGTGACCTGGGAGAACATCCGCAAGCACGGGAAGCTTCCGTTGGTCGAGAGCCACATGGCCTCCGCCTCGCTGGTGGGCTTCGTCAACTGGACCATGCTCCCGTACATGAGCGACATCTGGGAGGCCATGCAGTCGGAGATCTGTCCGAAGCTCGGCGGGAACCGGCGGTGGATGTTCTTCGACCTCGCCGACCCGGAGAAGCGGCCGCTCGCGGAGCGGGAGCGGGCCCTGAAGCTGATCACCAGCTTCGAGAAGTCCTTCGACTGCATCCTGGGGTTGAATGAGAAGGAGGCCTTCGAGATCGGGGAGGTGCTGGGGCTGGGCGGCTACGACCACGGCCGCGCGGGTCTGCAGGCGCTGACCGCGGCGATCCGGAAGCACGTCCCGGTGAACACCATCGTCGTCCACCCCACCCGCCACGCCCTGGCGTGCAGCGGTGCGGGCGTCGACGACGTCGACGGTCCGTTCGTGGCCAAGCCGCTCATCACCACCGGGGCGGGCGACCATTTCAACTCCGGGTTCGTGCTCGGCAAGCTGCTCGGGCTGACCAACGGGCAGGCGCTGCTCTGCGGCGTCAGCACCAGCGGTTTCTACGTCCGCACCGGGCGCAGCCCGTCGGTCGCCGACATCGTCGGCCTCATGCGCGGTTGGCCCGACCTGTGAAACCAAGGCGGCGAAATGAACGCGGCGTCGCTCCCGGGAAACCCATGATCCTCGAGATCGTTCGTTACGGGCACCCTGCGCTGCGCCGCAAGGGTGCGGTCGTCGGGGTTCTGGACACCGAGGTGCGCCAGCTCATCTCGGACATGTTCGAGACCATGTACGACGCCCAGGGCATCGGGCTCGCCGCCCAGCAGGTCGGGCGCGCCCTTCAGGTGGCCATCGTGGATGTGCGGGGCGTCACCGACCGGCCGTCCACCGCCTCGCGCGACGGCCAGCCGCTGGACGTCGATTCCCTGATGCCGCTGGTCCTGGTCAATCCCCACATCCAACCCGTGGGCGAACCCGTCACCGGCCTGGAAGGCTGCCTCAGCTTTCCCGAGATCTTCACCGAGATCACCCGGCCGGAGTCCATCGACGTCCGGGCCCTGGGCCTGGACGGGCGCCCCTATTCGTTCCGCTGCGGCGGACTGCTCGCCAAGGCCATCCAGCACGAGGTCGACCACCTCAACGGCGTGCTCTTCATCGATCGCATGACCAAGGCCACCAAGGCCTCGTTTCGTGACGAACTCGACCTCCTGATGGCCGAGACCAAGGCGAAGCTGGAAGCCGCCGGTTCCAAGTCCTGACACGCCGCGGCCGGCTTCCTGGGTCCTGTCCCTTGGCCGCGTCGCCTTCGGATTCGGTCCGACCCGCTGCATCGCGAGCCGTCCTCGACGGGGCCCGGGCCCGGGCCGTGCCGAACGCACCGGCTGATGGCGGGGCCCGGCCTGGGCCTGAAAGGATCCAATCCGCGAACCCTGGAAATTCTCCCACCGCGCCATTGACGATTTCAGAGTGATATCATATCCATATCGCTGTGCGGACCCGGGTGTGCAACGAAGGGGTCTGCGGAAAGGAAGGGTGCCAATGAATACCGAGAATCAGACTGCGAATCGCGAGCGTACGGTGGAGGTGTTGAGCGGGTGGGTGATGTTGCCGGTGGTGATCCTGATGATCCCGGGGAGTGTGGGGCTGTTGATCTATTCGATTGCGGCCGGGGTGCAGCAGCAGGGGCATCCTTATTGGGCGGCGATGGTGTTGGGGATCCTGGCGATTCCGACGTGGATCATTCTGTTGAACGGGTTTTTCACGCTGCAGCCGAACGAGGCGCGGGTGCTGGTGTTGTTCGGGGCGTACAAGGGGACGGTGCGGAAGAGCGGGTTTCACTGGGGCAATCCGTTTTTCAGCGGGACCAGTTTCAAGACGGCGCCGGGTGCGGCGAGTGGGGACCGGCGGAACAAGGTCTCGTTGCGGACGCGCAACTTCAACAGCGAGAAGCTGAAGGTGAACGACAAGCGGGGTAACCCGATTGAGATTGCGGCGGTGATTGTGTGGCGTGTGCAGGACACGGCGCAGGCGATGTTCGACGTGGACGACTACGTCCACTACGTGCGGGTGCAGAGCGAGTCGGCGGTCCGGCATCTGGCGAGCTGTTATGCGTACGACCAGGGGGATGACAGTGCGGAGCACGAGGTGAATCTGCGGAGCGGGGTGGACGAGGTCTCGGTGGCGTTGCGGACGGAGCTTCAGCAGCGGTTGCTGAAGGCCGGGGTGGTGGTGGACGAGGCGCGGTTGACGCATCTGGCGTACGCGCCGGAGATCGCCCAGGCGATGTTGCGGCGGCAGCAGGCGGAGGCGGTGATTGCCGCTCGGCAGAAGATCGTGCATGGCGCGGTGAGCATGGTGGACATGGCGCTGAGGGAGTTGTCCGACCGTCACGTGGTGACGCTGGACGACGAGCGGAAGGCGTCGATGGTGTCGAACCTGCTCGTCGTGCTTTGCGGTGAATCGGAGGTCCATCCGGTGGTGAACACGGGAACGCTGTACGCATGAACGCTTCGGATGAGCGATGGGGAGCTTCGGGCTTGCGGGAGCACGCCGCGCCGTGGTCGGGGGGGCAGAAGGTGGTGTCGGTCCTGGTGCTGGCGCTGCTGGCGGGGGTGGCGGTGGGGGTTACGCCCTCGGTGCCGCAGGCGGGGATGCGCTGGCTGATCGGGGTGAGCGTGGGGCTGGTGCTGTTGATCGGCCTCTTTTCCCGCGTTCGCGGCTACGCGGTGAGCCGGGAGGCGATCCTTGTGCGGCGGCTCTTCTGGGACACCCGGCTGCCGGTGCGCGGCCTGGTGTCGGTGGAGGCGGATCCGACGCTGACCCGGGGGTCGCTGCGGCTCTTTGGCAACGGCGGGTTCATGGCGACGACCGGCATATTCTGGAGCCGGCGGCTGGGCCGGTACCGGATGTTTGCGAACGACCTCTCGCGCGCGGTGCTGCTTCGTTATCCGGAGCATCGGATCGTGCTGGCGCCCGGGGATCCGTTGGCCTTTGTGCGGGATGTTCGGAAGCTGGCGGGGTTGCCGGCGGAAGGCGAGGCGGTCCGCCATGGCTGAGCGGAAGGCATTCCTGCTTCGGATGGATCCCCAGCTCTGGACGGAGCTGGAGGCCTGGGCGCAGGACGAGTTGCGCAGCGTGAACGGTCAGATCGAGTTCCTGCTTCGGGAGGCCATTCAACGGCGGCGCGGTCAGGCCCGGCGGGCGGCCGCCGACGGCTCGGTGCCGCCGGCGGCGGGGCAGGGTTCGGGCGGGGGGAACGGGTCGGCCGCGTCGTGAGGTTCGGTTCGGTCCGGTCTGGTCCGGTTCCTGTGCGTGGACCTCGGGCGCGGTTTTCGGGTGATGCCGGTTCAGAGCGACTTCACCAGTTCGGCCCTCGGGGCGCGGACCTTGGCGAGGGAGGCGTATTTGTCCTCGGCGGCGCGGTAGCCGAGGGCGCAGACGACGACGGCGGTGAGGCCCTGGTCGGGGAGTCCGAGGATGGCGTCGAATTCCGCGGGCACGAATCCCTCCATCGGGCAGGCGTCGATGCCGAGCAGGGCGGCGCTGGTGAGCAGGTTGCCCAGGGCGATGTAGGCCTGGCGGGCGGCCCATTGGGGGGCGACGGGGCGGAAACCCTCGTTCAGGAGCGTGCCCTTGAGCATGTCGCGGAATCCGTCGAGGGAACCGCCGGGCACGCCGCGCACCGCGGCGACGCGCGCCAGGTAGCCTTCGATCTCGGTTTCGGTGATCCCGGTTCGGGCGGCGAAGACCACGAGATGGGAGGCATCGATGATCTGGCGCTGGTTCCAGGCGTGGGGCAGGAGGCGTTGGCGGAGGTCCGGGTTCTGGACCACCAGGAAGCGGTAGGGTTGGAGGCCGAACGAGGATGCCGACAACTGGAGGCTGGTTTCGAGGGCCGTCCAGGTGGCGGCGGGGATCCGGCGTGCGGGGTCGAAGACCTTGGTGGCGTAGCGCCACTGGAGGGCGTCGACGAGTCGGGGTGCGGGAATGGCGTGGGAAGGGGTCTGGCTCATGGTGATGGCGGGGTTGGATGAGGTTGGATCGGTTTGGTTGGTTGGTTGGTTGGCGGATTGGGGAATCAGGCGAGGTCGAACAGCAGGACCTGGGAAGCCTGGTGGGCTTCGAAGTCCAGGTCGGTGAGGTTGGACACCGCGGCGCCGTCGCCGCCGGAGAGTTTTCTGCCGGCGAAGGTGACCGAGCCTTCGGCGACGTGGATCCAGGCGTGGCGGCCTGGAGTGAGTGGGTGGGTGACCCGTTCGCCGCCCTGGAAGCGGGCGATCCAGAGCCGGGCATCCTGGTGGATGGCGATCGAATCGTGTGCGCCGTCGGGGGAGGCGATGAGGTTGAACCGTCCCTGGGGCGTGCCGGCGAGGGAACGTTCCGCGTAGCGCGGGGTGACCCCGGCGAGGTTGGGGCGGATCCAGATCTGCAGCAGGTGCAACGGTTCGGTGGCGGAGGCGTTGAACTCGCTGTGGCGGACGCCGGAGCCGGCGGCCATGTACTGCACATCGCCGGCGCGGATCACGCTGCCGTTGCCCATGGAATCCCGGTGTTGCAGGGAGCCCTGGAGCACGTAGGTGAGGATCTCCATGTCGCGGTGAGGGTGGGTGGGGAACCCGCCGCCGCCGGCGATGATGTCGTCGTTGATCACCCGCAGGGACCGGAAGCCCATGTGCTGCGGGTCGTGGTAGTCCGCGAAGGAGAATGAGTGATGCGATTCCAGCCAGCCGTGGTGGGCGTGACCGCGTTCGTGGGCGGGGCGGACGGTGATTTGGGGGGAAACGGAATCCGGACGTGTGTCGTTCATGCCGTGGAATAGGCACGAACGATGCCGGACTGGAACAGGGCGGGAGAATTGAAGCTAAAAAATTGGAGTTCAGATATTTATGACTTTGGTGCGGTTGCGGGAATATGCGCTTCGTTTGCGTGAAACAACGCAACCACGTTGCCGGGAAAACGCTTTTGCGTTGTGTGGGGTGCAGGGTGGGGAGCAGGGTGGCGGGCATGACGGGGAAGGAAGGATTGGGGTCTGGGGATGGGCGGTCGTTGGAGCCGGCGTTTTACCGCTCGGTGCTGGAGAGCCTGTCGGAGGGGGTGATCATCACCGATCGTGAGAGCCGGGTGTTGTTTGCGAATCGGCGCATGGAGGAGATGACGGGTTGGGGGCCTGGGGATTTGGAGGGGCGGGTGAGCTACGAGGTGCTGGCGCCGGAGAGTCTGTGGCCGGCGATGCGGCGGCGGTTGGAGGAGCGGTTGGCGGGGAAGGAGGAGGTGTACGAGAACGAGTTGGTGTGCCGGGATGGCAGTCGGCACTGGGTGATGGTGCGGGCGTCGCCGTATCGGGACATGGGGGGTCGGATCTGCGGGACCATCGGGGCGATGAGCTGCATCCAGCGGCAGAAGGAGCTGGAGTGGGAGAACACGCGGCTTCTGGACACGCTGGCGGCGGACCGGGAGTTTCCGGATCTCGTGGGGCGGAGCGCGGGGTTGGCGAAGGTGTTGGAGCAGGTGCGGATGGTGGGGCCGACGGACGCGAGCGTGTTGATTCTCGGGGAGTCGGGGACGGGGAAGGAGCTGGTGGCCCGGGCGATTCATGAGGCGAGCGGGCGGAGGGGGCGTCCGCTGGTGCGGGTGAACTGTGCGAGTGTGCCGCGGGACCTGTTCGAGTCGGAGTTCTTCGGTCACGTGAAGGGAGCGTTCACCGGGGCGGTGCGGGATCGGACCGGGCGCTTCGAGATGGCGGATGGCGGGACGCTGTTCCTGGACGAGGTCGCGGAGATTCCGTCGGAGCTTCAGGCGAAGCTGTTGCGGGTGTTGCAGGAGGGGACGTTTGAGCGGGTGGGTGAGGATCGGACGCGGCGGGTGAATGTGCGGATTCTGGCGGCGACGAACCGGGATCTGTTGGCCACGGCGCGGTCGGGAGGGTTTCGGATGGATCTCTATTACCGGCTGAGTGTGTTTCCGATCGAGATTCCGCCGTTGCGGGAGCGGCGGGAGGACATCCGGCCGTTGGCGGAGCATTTTCTGGAGCGATCGGCGCGACGGCTTGGGGTGGGGCGGTTGCGCATGGCGCCGGACGCGTGGGCGGTGTTGGAGGGGTATGACTGGCCGGGGAACGTGAGGGAACTCGGGAACGTGATGGAGCGTTCGGCGATTCTGGCGCGGTCGGGGGAGGTGCGGATCGAGGGGTTGGTGGCGGGCGGTGGTGGGGAACCGGCGGGGGCGGGGGTGAGGGAGGGGGTGGGCGAGGTTGTGGGGGTGGAGGGGGGATCGGGGCGGTTGGCGGTGTTGAGGGACGCGGAGCGGGCGTGGGTGGCGCGGGCCCTGGAGGCGTCGGGGGGCCGGGTGTATGGGGCTGGGGGTGCGGCGGAGCGGCTGGGGGTGAAGCCGACGACACTGACCTCGAAGCTGCGGCGTTGGGGATGGGTTCGCGGGGGGTGGCGAGCGGGCGGGGGTGGTGGCGGGGAGGTGAAAGCGGCCCGAAAGCTTTGACACTCCGGGGTTGCCGCCTAGCCTGTGGGGCAGCGACCCCACTGAGGACCATGAGAATCGGCATCAACTCCTTTCTGTTTGTTTCCCCGTTCACCACCGAGAGCGTGAAGCTCTTCCCCAAGTTCAAGAAGTGGGGGTTCGACACGGTGGAACTGCCGATCGAATCGCCGGAGCACATTGACGCCGCGAAGGTGCGTGCGGCCGCGGACAAGGCGGGGCTGGCGGTCGGCAGCGTCTGTGCCTGCATGGGGCCGGGTCGGGACTTCCGGGGAACGGCTGCCGACCAGAAGACGGCGATGGATTACTGCAAGGCGCTGATCGACCAGATGGTCGTGCTGGGTTGCCCGTCGTTGATCGGGCCGGTGTACAGCGTCGTGGGCCGGATCGGGGCGCATGACGACGCGGAGAAGAAGGAGCAGTTCGCGCTGGTGGTGAAGAACCTGAAGCAGCTCGCCGATTACGCCGAGGACAAGGGCGTGCAGATCTGTGTGGAGCCGCTGAACCGGTTCGAGACCGATTTCCTGAACACCTGCGACCAGGGATTGAAGCTGATCAAGGCGGTGAAGAGCCCGGCGCTGAAGCTGCACCTCGACACGTTCCACATGAACATCGAGGAGAAGAACCAGGCGGCGGCGATCCTGAAGGCCGGTTCGCACCTCGGGCACTTCCACGCCTGCGGCAGCGACCGCGGAACGCCCGGCAACGATCACATCGACTGGAAGCCGATTGTCGCGGCGCTCAGGAAGGTGAAGTACGACGGCGACGTGGTGATCGAGAGTTTCACCACCGATGTGAAGGTCATCGCCCGGGCGGCGGCGATCTGGCGCAAGATGGAGCCGACGCGCGACGAGATCGCCACCAAGGGCCTGGCCAACCTGAAGAAATTCTTCAAACGTCGCTGAATCCGGCGACGGGAAGGAGGTCCGTATGTCCTTGCATCCTGTCACGTCCCACAGCGAGAGCGTCCTGACCCTGGACGTCCTGGGAGGGCCGGTCCGCATCCTGCTCGACGGCAAGCAGACCCATGGTGCGTTCGCCCTGGTCGAGATCCGCGGGCAACCCGGCGACATGGTGCCGCCGCACGTCCACACCCGGGAGGAGGAGACCTTCCACGTCGTCGAGGGCGAACTCGAGATGCGCTGCGGCGGTCACACCACCGTGTTGAGAACCGGGGACACCTTCTTCGCGCCGCGGCACGTGCCGCACTCGCCCAAGTTCGTCGGGACGCTTCCCGGCCGGGTGCTGGTCACGGTGACGCCCGCGGGGTTTGAGAGGGCGTTCCGGGAAATCGACGCGGCGACGGCGACCGACGGCTGCGGCCCCGAGCGCGCGGCGGAGATCCTGGGCCGCTACGGCTGCTCCTTCGTCCAGGCCGCGTAATGCCCGGCTGATCGTTGCAGGGGCGCTGCGAGGAGAGGTCATCTCCGTCAGAGCCCGCCCGAAGAACGGTGTCGTCGCGGGCTCGGTCCAGTTCCGCGGCGACGCGCTCTCCCGCTTGCTACGGGCGGCCGAACGAACGCTCCCCGGCGGTGATCATCCGGTAGCATTCGCCGCAATACTCGTGTCTCACGACTCCGTCAGCCGACCACTGGGAAAGGTGCACCGTGGCTGAACGGCTTCCGCATTGCTCGCATCGAGTGCGGACGGAGCCGAGGATCGCCTTGAGAATCGGCCATTTGCAGACGGAACCACATTCCCGCTGGAAGTTTGTCCGCAGCCACGACTGATACTGCGCGGCCGCCTGCTGCATGTCCTTGGCGGCTTCCTCACCAGGGTCGGGGGTGCAGATCGGCGGCAATAGGGCCTGCATCTGATCGAGCGCCTGCAAGCCGGACGGATCCTTCTTCAGCCGCGCGCAGAGGGCCGTCATGGCCTGGCGGTATGGAGTAAGGATCAGGCGGTCTCCACGCTCACAGGCGACGCCGTGGTAGCGCAGCACTTGCTCGGTGAGCCGAACGACAGACATCAGGCTTTCGCACGCTGCATGGCGGGGGTCGAGCATGGTGTGATCCCGGTTGATCCCAGGCCGGGAGGCCTCCTACCTGCCGGAGTCGTCATCCACTGGGCGCAGATCCTCGGAGGGCCTGGGTGCGTTTCTCGGGCCGGATCTCAGGGAACGGTTCGAATCCTGGTTCCGACCCACGCGTGTTTCAAGCTGAGACGGGCCGGTTGGGCGCTTCGAGACAAAGTCTTGGCAGGGGCGCGCGCGGGTGGGGGATCCGGAGGGGATCGATCGAAGTGCCCGGCGATTTGGCGGAGCCAGGCCCGGTAGGAACGCTGACGCCAAGGCTGCTGGTGTCCCTGTGCTGATCAGGGCGATATGACAAGAAGGTGCTATTGTGCGCGATCACCGGTCGCTGACATGCTCCATTTCCTGTGAACATGGCTACCACTGTCGGGCCGAGGTTGAGCCGGGTCCTTCTGGCGCTGGGCGCAACGTCGGGTGCGATGATGATCGGGGATCCAGCCCTGGCGGCGGGAGCGGGGACGATCACGGCGCTGGCGGTCACCGGGGACGACATACCGGGCGGCGAAGGGAAGTTCTTCCAGTTCTCCGACGTATCGATCAACGACGCGGGCCAGATCGGTTTCTATTCCGACCTCATGGCAACTCCCGGGGGTGGCAGGGACAACGCGGGGATCTTCTGGAAGGATGGCGATCGCTGGACCCGGCTGGTTCGCAGCGGTCAGGCGGTTCCCGATGGCAGCGGAGTTCTGGCGGGGCGTTACGACATCGGGATGTTCTCCACGCTGTTCAACCGCTCCGGCACGGTCGTTTTTCCGTCGAAGATCTATCGGACCGCGACAGGCCGGAGCGATCGGACGGGGCTGTTTCTTGGCGGAGGACAGGGGTTGATGCAGATGGTGGGTGAAGGGCAGGCGATCGCCGGTGGAGCGGGAACCCTGACCTCGATTCCGAGTTTCATGGGTCTGTCGTTCAACGATGCCGGGGATGTCCTGATCCGAGGCCGGTATGAGGATGCGCTGGGAAGTGAGGAGGATGGAGTGCTGCTGGTGCAGGGTACGAACATCACGGTCGTGGCCACGACGGGTGACACCGCGGGTGCGTACAATTCACTCGGGTTTTATGCGGTTCTGAATCACGCCGGTCAGATCGCCTTCGTCGGGTCCGCGGGGTCCTGGGGAAACGACACGGTGCTCCTGAAGACCGGGGCTTCCGCGCCCACGACCATCGCCCGGCCGGATCAGGCGGTCGGCGGGGGCACGTTGCAGGTGGATGGATACGGGTATCTGTCGTTGAACGAGCACGGGCACGTTGCCTTCTCCGGGCGAATCGGGGGCGACGCCGCGTTGCTTCGGGGGGACGGCGAGAGCCTGAGCGTGCTGGTCCGCGAAGGGCAGCCCGGGCCGGGCGGGGAGGGGCAAATCGAGGACGTGGATCATGGAAAGGTGTCCGCGATGAACCCGGCCGGTCAGGTCGCCTTCGTGGCGGGTTGGAGTGGGGGGGGCGGTGAAGGGGATGGCTCGACGCACGATGGAATCCTGCTGGCGGACGGCGCCGGGTTGGCGGTGGTTGCGCGAACCGGGGACGCGGTTCCCGGGGCGAACGGGAAGTTTGATTTCGAGCATGACGACGACGATCCCGGACTCCTGCTCAATGCCAAGGGGCAGGTCCTGTTCCGGGCGACCCTGGTGGAGACGAGCGGTGGGTACGGGGACAACGAGGGGATCTTCCTCCACGACGCCGCGCTTGGCCTGATGACTGTTGCACGGCGCGGGGACGCGCTCCTGGGGAGCACGATCGTCGATCTCGAGTACTCGTCCCCGGCCAGCCATCCGGGGGGGCACTCGATTCCGTTGAACGGCCAGGGGCAGGTGGTGTTTGAGTTCGATCTGAACGACGGCCGAAGCGGGATTGCGGTGTGGACGCCGCCGAGCGGTGGCGGGCAGGAGCCGGTCCGGGCGCGGATCAACTACGATCCCAGCGGCCGGGCGGTGGTGACCTCGTGGCCGGCCGCGGTGGTGGGTGCCACGCTTGAATCGACCACGAACCTGGCGAACCCGTCGGGGTGGAGTCCCGTCGACGCGGCGCCGGTGCCGGCGGGCACGGAGTGGAGGGTCACGCAGCCCGTGGAGGGGCCGGAGCGGTTTTATCGGCTGAGGCTTGATTAGGGCGAGGGGGGGCCGGCGGGGGAGAGGTCGCGGATGAAGGCGTTACGGATCCTGACGTGGGCGCCGTCGCGGCTCAGTTCCTGGAAGCCGAGGTGGCCGCGTTGCGGGCGGTCGCGGAGGGGCGGGGCGTCGGTGCCGTCGTGGCGTTTCACGGTCCCGGTTTGTTCGGCGAGGTCGAGGTCATGGATGAGGGTGCCGTTGAGGCGGGCGCGGAGGCGGGTGCCGCGGAGGGAGAGTTCGTAGTGGTTCCACTCGGTGGGTTTGTAGACCTGTTGGCGCGGGGCGACGGCGCGGTACAGGCCGCCGGTCAGTTCGCTGGGTTTGGCCTCGGGGTTGTAGCGGAGGTCGGCCATCTGCAGTTCGAGGCCGTCGAAGGCGGGGTCGCCGGCCATGGGTGCGCGGATGGCGAGGCCGCTGTTGCCGCGTTCACCGAGCCTGAACTCGAACTCCATCTCGAAGTCGCCGTACTCCCGTTCGCTCATCAGCCAGCAGCCGCGGTCGCCGGTGCTCGTGAGCACGCCGTCGCGCGCCTCCCAGGCTGCGCCTGCGGGGCCCGGCTGGGAGACATCGTTCCAGGCGCGGATGGACCAGCCCGTGGGGGGGCCGTCCTGGGGGAAGAGAGGTTGCCAGGCGTGTCGGGTGACGAGGCTGGTGCAGGCGGTGAGCCAGGGCAGGAGAGCCAGGGCGAGGATCAGGGAGGCTGGGCGCATGGGGGCAGGCTAGCCGGGGGGATTGACGGGCTACAAGGGGGCCGACAGGGGGTCGGCAGGGGCTGACTTGCCAGGGACCGGGTGTGGGGATTGGATACCGCCGTGACCACCGAAAGAGGGAATGCGGGCCGGCGCGTGTCCGGGCCGGGCGTGATGAAGCTGCTGGCGCTGATGCTGGCGTGGGGGGTGATGGCCGGGGGCGGGTGGGGTGCCGGGAGCGTGCGCGCGGGCGCGCAGGATGCGGCGGGGTTCACGCGGACGGAGGATCTGGTGTACGGGCGGAAGTTCGGGACCGCGCTGACCCTGGACGTATTCGAGCCGCGGGTGAAGAACGGGCACGGGGTGGTGATGATCGTCAGCGGGGGGTTCTTTTCGTCGAAGGAAGCGATCAGCGCGGGGGTGGCGATGCCCTTCATGATGCGGGGGTACACGGTGTTTGCGGTCGTTCACGGGTCGCAGCCGCGGTACATCATCCCGGAGATCACGGAGGACCTTCACCGGGCGGTGCGTTGGATTCGGAAGTCCTCGGCGCGCTGGGGGGTGGATCCCGGGGCGCTGGGGGCGTTTGGGGCGAGCGCGGGTGGGCATTTGGCGCTGACGCTGGCGACGCAGGGGAAGCCCGGGCCTGCGGATGCGAAGGATCCGGTGGACCGGGAGAGCAGCGCGGTGAAGGCGGTTGCCTGTTTCTTTCCCCCGGTGGATTTCGCGAACTGGGGTGAGCCGGGTGAGGACGCGTGTGGCGTGGGGCGGCTGGCGGGATTCAAGGCGGCGTTCGGGGCGAGGTCGGACACGGCGGAGAGCCGCGCGGCGTACAGCCGGGAGATTTCGCCGTTGCACTTCATCACCGCCGGCACGGCGCCGGCGTTGATCATCCACGGGGATGCGGATCCGCTGGTGCCGCTGTATCAGGCGGAACTCTTTGAGAAGCGGGCGAAGGAGGTCGGGGCGCAGTGCCGGTTGGTGGTGAGGCCCGGGGGTGCGCACGGGTGGGCGGGGATCGAGCAGGACCTCGGGCGGTTTGTCGACTGGTTCGACGAGCATCTGCGGGGGTTGAAGGTGGCGGAGGGCAAGTGAGTGGCGGCGGGGTGATGCGGGGACGCGGGGAGGGAACGGATGGCAGTCGTTGACGTTGCGATTCTGGGGGCGGGGTTCGGGGGTGCTTTGCTGGCGTGCATTGCCCGGCGCCTGGGTCGCTCGGTGATGCTGCTCGAGCGGGGGCGGCATCCGCGGTTTGCGATCGGAGAATCCTCGACCCCGCTGGCGGACCTGCTGTGGCTGGAACTCACGCGTCGGTATGGGTTGGGGAGGCTGGAACCGTTTGCCAAGTGGGGCACCTGGCGGAGGGCGTATCCGGAGGTGGGCTGTGGGCTGAAGCGGGGGTTTTCGTTCTATCACCATGTTCCCGGGCGGCCGTTCGGGGCGCGGCCGGATCGTGGGGATCAGCTCCTGGTGGCGGCGAGTGTGCGGGATGAGCTTGCGGACACGCATTGGTACCGGCCGGACTTCGACCATTTCCTGGTGCGGGAGGCGGTGGCGCTGGGGGTGGACTATCGGGAGGGCAACGAGGTCGGCCGCGTGGTGATGGGGGATGGGGAAGCCAGGGAGGCGCGGTTGGAGTTGGGGGGTGGGGGCGGGGAGGTGCGGGCCCGGTTCGTGGTGGATGCCGGGGCGCGGCGCGGGGTGTTGGCGGGCTCGCTGGGGTTGGAGGATCGGGGGTTGCCGACGTTTCCGAGGACGGAGGCTTTGTACGCGCATTTTCGTGGGGTGGTCAGGCTGGAGGATCTTCCGTTGCATTCCGGGATGGGGGCGGCGCCGTTTCCGGTGGATGACGCGGCGGTGCATCACCTGTTCGACGGCGGATGGATCTGGGTGCTGCGGTTTGGCAACGGCATCACCAGCGCAGGGGTGGTGGCGGTCGGGAAGGTGGCGCGACGGTATGGTTTCGGGGATGGGGCGGCGGGGTGGGCGCGGCTGATGGATGACCTGCCGACGGTGCGGAGGCTGTTTGAGCCGGCGGTGCCGGTGACGCCCTGGGTGCATGCGCCGGGGGTGGGTTTTCGGGTGGGTCCGGCGGGTGGTCCGGGGTGGGCGCTGTTGCCGTCGGCGGCGGGGTTCGTGGATCCCATGCTTTCGTCGGGATTTGCGTTGACCCTGCTGGGGATCGAGCGGTTGGCGGGGGCGCTGGGAACGGCGTGGGGGGATTGGGAGCGGTTTGACCGGGCGCTGGTCGGGCATGCGGCGGCCACCGACTCGGAGTTGCTGGCCGTGGAGGGGTTTGTGTCGGCGTTGTACGCGCGGCTGGGGGATTTCGGGGCGTTCACCGAGGTGGCGAGGCTGTATTTCTGCGTGGTGATCTGGGCGGAGACGGCGCGGCGGCTGGGGCGGGCGGAGGCGGAGGGGGGATTTCTGGCGAAGGACCATGGGGAACTCGGGCGGGAGTCGCGGGCGATCTGCGAGGCCGCGAGGCTCGGGGAATCGGCGGAGGTTCTGCGGCGGCGGGTGGATGCGGTGCTGGCGCGGTATGATTTGGGCGGGTTATCGGACGGGGGGCGGCGTCCGTGGTATCCGGTTCTGGTGTCGGATCTGCGGGCTGGGCGGGGGCGGATGGGGGGGACGGAGGCGGAGTGGGAGGAGCTCGAGCGGGCGCTGGTTGGCCCTGGTTGCTTGCCCGGTGGGGGGACGGGGAGCATGATGCGTTCATGAAGTGGTGGGCAATGGGATGGGTCCTTCTGGCCTGGGCGGGTACGGCGGTGGCATCGGCGGCTGAAGCCACGCTCTCCGCGCCGGAGCGGGTGGTGTATGTCGTTCCGATTCGGGAGGACATCATGCCGCCGATGACGTACGTCGTGCGGCGCGGGGTGAAGGAGGCGATGGAGGCGAAGGCGGATCTGCTGGTGTTGGATATCGACACCAACGGGGGGCGGGTGGACGTCACCGAGGAGATCATCGGCATCGTGGGGCGGTTTCCCGGGCAGACCGCGACGTATGTGAACCGGAAGGCGTTCTCCGCCGGGGCGTTCATCGCGGTCGGGACCCAGAGGATCTACATGGCCGAGGAGGCGGTGATCGGGGCGGCGGCGCCGATGCTGCTGGTGCCCGGCGGCGGGCCGGCCCAGATGCCGGAATCGGTGGAGGCGAAGATGACCTCGGGGATCAAGGCGTTGATCCGGGCGAAGGCGGAGAGGAACGGGCACAACGTGGAGGTCATGGAGGCGATGATCGACCGGAACAAGGAGCTGATCATCGATGGGAACGTCATCAATCCGAAGGGTCAGATCCTGACGCTCACCAGTTCCGAGGCTGCGCGCGAGTATGGCACGCCGCCCCGGCCGCTGTTGTCGGCGGGGACGCACGCGACGCTGGAGGCGCTGCTCGAGTCGATCGGTTATGGCGCGGCGCGGCGGGTGGATGTGAAGCCGACCGGGGCGGAGCAGATCGCCTTCTGGCTGAACGCGATCAGTCCGCTGCTGTTGGCGCTTGGGCTGATCGGGGTCTACCTGGAGTTCAAGACGCCGGGGTTCGGGGTGCCCGGGGCGATCGCGGTGGTGGCGCTGCTGTTGTACTTCGCCGGTGGCTACATTGCCGGGCTTTCGGGCATCGAGTGGGTGGCGGTGTTCGTGCTGGGCATGGTGTTGATCGCGCTGGAGATCTTCGTGTTCCCGGGGACGCTGGCGATGGGCTTGGCGGGGGCGGTGATGGTGTTCGTCTCGATCCTGATGGCGGCGACGGACCTGTATCCGGGCATGCCGGTGGTGCCGTCGTTGCCGAGCCTGGAGGTTCCGGTGCGGAACCTGGCCATCGCGGCGCTGCTCACGGTGGCGGGGATCTGGGCGCTGGGCTTCGTGCTGCCCAGGACGCCGGCCTACCACACCCTGGTTTCGCAGACCACCAGCGGGGGGGTCACCGACACCCTGCGGACCCGGGTCCGGGATTTGCAGATTGGCCGGGAGGGTGTGGCGTTGTCGGTGCTTCGGCCCGGGGGGAAGGCGCGGTTCGGGGACGAGGTGCTGGATGTGATCGCCGAGGGTGGGATGATCGAGAGGGGGACGCGGGTGCGGATCATCGGGCACAGCTCGGGTGAGGCGCTGGTGGAGGCTTGTCCCGGGGGACCGGGTGGGACCGCCTGATCGCGGGGGCGTCGGGGCTCGGATGGGGGTGGTGGATTCCGTGTAACCTCGGGCCTCGGATTCATCAGGAAGGCTTGGTATGAGCACGAGCACCGCGATGAAGGGAACGGGATCGGGGAAGTGTCCTGAGTGTGGGGTTGGGCTGCCGGAGGCGGCGCCGCAGGGGTTGTGTCCCCGGTGTTTGCTGGCGGCGGCGGCGGGGCCGGGGACGCAGACTGTGGCGGTTACCGGGACCGAAGCGGGAGTGGGTGCCGTGGGTGGGGATGAGGGTGAGCGTGGTGGTGGTGGTGGTGGTGGACTGGCGGTGCCGCCGGAGATGGAGCGGGTTCGGGCGGCGTTTCCGCAGTTGGAGATCGTGGGGATGCTGGGGGCAGGGGGGATGGGGGTGGTTTACAAGGCGCGGCAGCGGCATTTGGACCGTTGGGTGGCGCTGAAGGTGTTGAGCGAGACGCTGGCGTCGCGTCCGGCGTTTGTGGAGCGGTTCGAGCGGGAGGCGCGGGTGCTGGCGCGGCTGAATCATCCGAACATCGTGACCCTGTATGACTTCGGCCAGAGCGGCGGGTTCTGTTATCTCCTGATGGAGTATGTGGACGGGGTGAATCTGGCGCAGGCGATGAAGGCGGGGCGGTTCACGCCGGAGCAGGCGTTGGCGGTGGTGCCAAAGGTCTGCGAGGCGTTGCAGTACGCCCATGAGCTCGGCGTGCTTCATCGGGACATCAAGCCGGCGAACCTGCTGTTGGACGGCCGGGGGCGGGTGAAGATCGCGGACTTCGGCGTGGCCAAGCTGCTGGACGCGGGTCGGGATGTGGCGCTCACCGAGAGTGGGGCGGCGGTGGGCACCCCGGCGTACATGGCTCCGGAGCAGATCGAGATGCCGTCGCAGGTGGATCACCGGGCGGACATCTATTCGTTGGGGGTGGTTTTCTACGAGATGCTGACCGGCGAATTGCCGCTTGGGCAGTTTGCCGCGCCCTCGGAGCGGCGGGCGGTGGATGGCCGCATTGATGCGATCGTGATGCGGGCGTTGAAGAAGGAGCGGGAACAACGGCAGCAGAGTGCGGACGAAGTGCGGACCCAGGTGGAGGGGGTGATCACGGGGAATCCGTCGGGTCCGGTGCCGCCGCCGGGAGCGGGGGTCGGGGCGAGGTCGGGGTCGGTGACGGGTGCGGGTGGTGGGGGCAGGGGTTGGGCGCGGTTCTGGGTCGTGGCGTCGCTGGTGTTCTGTGGCCTGGTGATCCTGGTGGTGGCCGGTGGTTTGTTGCTTTCGGGGCTCACCTATTTCTGGGTGCTGAAGCGGGAGCCGGCCGGTTCGTTTGAGAAGCCGGCGCCGGTGATGCAGGCCGTGTCGGTCTCGGGCGAGGTGACCACGCGGCGGATGCCGCAGCCGGCTTCGGGCGCCGAGCGTGAGCGGCTGGTGGTGCGGCTGGACCTTGCCGAGAAGAAGCTGGCGGAGGACCGGCGGAAGCTGGAGGCCGGGCTGATCGCGCCGATCGATCTCGCCGAGTCGGAGTGCGAGGTGAACGTGGTGCGTTGTCTGCTCGCCGGGGACGAGATTGGAGCCGCGGCGCACCGGATGAATCTGGCGGCGAAGAAGCTCGAGGACGTGCGGGTCCGGGTGGAGAACGGGCAGGCGGACTCCCAGCGGATGCGGGAGGCTGAGGCGGAGCTGAACCTCCGCCGGATCGACTGGCACGAGGCGGTGCGCCGGGCGGGTCCGTGACGGCCGCCGGAGGTTGGGCGGCGCGTCCGTGCGGGTGTGCGGGTGTGCGGGTGGGCCGGGTCAGCGCGGGTTGAACTCGATCCAATCCAGGTTCATGAGGGCGCCGCGGCCCGGGTGTACGAACACCGCGAACAAGTCGGACGGTGTGTCGGAACCGGGGTGGTTCAGGGCGGTCCGCACCTCGATCCATCGTTCCCAGCCGCCGGTGGGTGCGACGTCGAAGGTGGCGAGCAGGGGGCCTTCGGGGGAGCCGGTGCGGAGTTCGATGCGGCCGCCGGCGCCGGCGCTGGCCACGCGGGCGCGGACCTGATCGGCCGCGGGCAGGCGCACATCGCGGAAGCGGAGGACGTGTGCGTGGTCGATGGCGCCCACGAAGTGGCCGAGGACCTTGGCGCCGAGGATGTCGTCGGCGCGTTCGGCTTCGAGGCGGGGATGGCGGAGGCGGACGGTGGCGTGGCCGGCGAGGGAGGCGGCCGGAGGATGGCCGGCGTCGGTGTAGGTGGCTTCGAGAACGAGGGTGCGGAGCTGGTCGTCCTTGGGAGGTTCCACTTTTCCCTGGAGGCCGCGGACGAGGCCGGCGCCGGTCTTGCCGGGTTCGAGGGCGAAGACCCAGCGGACCATGAGTTGGATCTGGTCGGTGGTGAGGGACGGGTGGGGGAGCATGGGGGTTTCGCCCCAGACCCTGCTGCTGCCCTTGGCGACCCGTTCGACGCTGGTGTCGAGGGCGCCCGGCTGGCCGCGATACCGCTCGGCGACCTCGAGGAAGGGCGGGCCGACGATCCTGGTTTCGACTCCGTGACAGTTGAAGCAGTCGCTCTGTTTCATCAGGGCGAGGCCGGGTTCATCGGCCGATTCACGTCCGTCACCGCGGCTCCAGCGGGGGTTCACGAACACGCGGGCGTCCATCAGTTCGTCGTCGGTTTCGGAGGTGCCGTCCTCGGCGTCCCGAACGGCGACCTGGAAGGGGACGGGTTGGCCGGGGAAGAAGAAGTCGCCGGGTCGGGGGTGGATGAACCGGACGGCGGGGGGGCTGTTGCCGACGGTGACGGGCAGGCTGGCGCGGCCGGAGGCGCCGAGGGTGTCGGTGGCGATCAGTTCGACGACGTAGTTGCCGGGGGTGTCGAGGATGATCTCGGGGTCGGGTCCGCGTGCCACCAGGCGGTCGCCGGGGTGGATGCGCCATTCGAAGGAGAGCGGGGAGCCCTCGTGGTCGTGGGAGCCTGCGGAGGACAGGCGGAGGCGGAGCGGTTCACGGCCGGCGGCTGGTGAGGCGGAGGCTTTGGCGACGGGCGGGAGGTTGCCGCGGCGGTAGGAGATGCGGACCAGTTTGGCGTCGGCGTTGACCCCCCAGGATTCGCCGAAATCGAGCAGGTAGAGGCGGCCGTCGGAGGCGAACTGGGCGTCGACGACGCGGCGGATGACGTATTCGCCGCGTTGTTCCGCGGCGCGGATGCGGCCGGGGTCGTTGGCGAGGGTGACGGCGGAGGTGAAGGGTTCGATGCCGACGAGGTTTGAATCGGAGTCGAGGCGTGCCCATTTGAGGAAGGGCCGCTGCCAGTCGAAGAAGAGCAGGCAGTTGTCGAAGGCCTCGGGGAAGCCGTCGGTGTCGCGGAACTCGGGGCGGAAATGGAAGACGGGACCGGCGCAGGCGGTGCGGCCGCCTTCGCCGAGCATGGGGAACTCGGGGGATGGGCCGTAGGGCCAGTAGATGAAGGCGGGCTGGGCGGGGGGCAGTTCGCGGGTGCCGGTGTTGCTGCGGGCTTCGTTGACCGGGTGGGCGGGATCGAAGAGGTCGCCGGCCTTGCGGGTTTGGAAGTCGTAGCGGGCGTAGGGGAAGTTGTTGCCGACGAAGTAGGGCCAGCCGAAGAAGCCGGGTTTCCGGGCCTGGTTGATTTCGTCGTAGCCGCGGGATCCCCGGGGTCCGTCGCCGCCGGCGTCGGGGCCGACCTCGCCCCAGTAGACGTGGCCGGTCCTGGGATCGACGCTCATGCGCCAGGGGTTGCGGCAGCCCATGGCATAGATTTCGGGGCGTCCGAGGGAGCCGTCGGCGGGGAAGAGATTGCCCTCGGGGATGGCGTAGCCGCCCTGGGGCAGGGGGCGGATGCGGAGGATCTTCCCGCGCAGATCGTGGGTGTTGGAGGGGCCGTCCTGGGCGTCGTACTCCTCGCGCCCCGGGCGCTCGTCGATCGGGGCGTACCCGTCGGAGTCCCCGGCGGGATGGGTGTTGTCGCCGGTGGAAATGAACAGGGAGCCGTCCGGGCCGAACTCGACCGAGCCTGCGTGGTGGCAACAGTCCTTGCGCTGGACGGGGAACTCGAGCACGACGGATTCGGTGGCGGGATCCAGGGAATCGCCGCGCATGACGAAGCGGCTGAGGCGTTGGCCGGAGAAATTGGTGGGGGAGTAGAAGAGGAAGATGTGCGGGGTTTCGGGGAAATCGGGGTCGAGGGCGAAGCCGAGGAATCCGTTTTCCTGGGCGTTGAACACGGAGACCGAGCCGGCGTCGACGATGCCGGTGCCGGGTTTCCAGATGCGGAGTTTGCCGCCCAGTTCGTTGAAGAAGACCCGGCCGTCGGGGGCGACTTCGAGTTCCATGGGCTGAGCCATTCCTGTGGCGAGGGTTTCAACCTGGAACCGGTAGTCGGGCGGGGGTGGTGGTGCTGCCGCGTGGGTTGCGGGCATCAGGGCGGCGAGGAGGAGGAGGCCGACGACGGCGAGGGGGTGTGCGGGGAACATCATGGGGCGTGGCAAGGCGCGGGATCTTCCGTGCGGAAAACCGCGGGTGCAACGGCCAAACGCCGCATCGGATCGGCGCACATCGCCGAAAAGCAAACGACCGATCCCCGGAAGGGGGATCGGTCGCCGTGGGGATCGGAACGGGTCGGGTGCGTGGTTCCTTACTTCGAGAATTTCTCGAAGTCGGCCTGGTCGCCCTTGAAGGCCTTCGCCTTTTCGCCGACGCGGATGATTTTCAGCTTGTTGATCTTGTCGCCCTGGCCGATGGCGTCGACGACGCTCTGGCCTTCGACGACATGGCCGAAGACGGCGTGGCGGCCGTCGAGGTGGGGGGTGGCGACGTGGGTGATGAAGAACTGGCTGCCGTTGGTGGCGGGTCCGGCGTTGGCCATGGAGAGAATGCCGGCGCGGTTGTGCTTCAGGGAGGGGTCGATTTCGTCCTTGAAGCGGTAGCCGGGGCCGCCGCGGCCGGTGCCGGTGGGGTCGCCGCCCTGGATCATGAAGCCCTTGATGACGCGGTGGAAAACGATGCCGTCGTAGAAGGGGGCGCCGTTCTGGGGTTTGGGGGCGGAACCGTCCTTCGAGTAGTTCTTGGTGCCTTCGGCGAGGCCGACGAAGTTGGCGACGGTGAGCGGGGTTTTCTCGAACTCGAGTTTGACGACGATCTTGCCCTTGGTGGTGTCGAACTCGGCGTAGAGACCGTCCTGCAATTCAGCGGCTTGCGACATGGGCGCGACGCTAAGGAGGGCGGCGGTTCCCAGCCAGCGCAAAAGGTTCAGCGGACGACGGAGGATGGACGAGCGAGTGTGCATGGGCGGCGAAGATGCCCAAAAACGCCTGCTTGAAAAGCCCGTTCTGCGGGGGTGGGAAGGAAGCGATGGATTCTGGACCGGGTTGAGGGACGGCCCGGGTTGGGCAGTCCCTGAGGGGGGGCGTGACAAACAGCCTGTCCCCGTATTGGGGTTCCCGGGGCTTGGTTTGGGGCCCCTCCGGGGCGCGGGGTGGGGGCATGACAAACAGCCTGTCCCCGTATTGGGGTGACGGGGTTCGACATCGGTACAGGTGACCTCGCGGGTACGTCGTGCGGCGCGCGGGTTCTCGTCGCCCCTCCGGGGCTCATTTCGATTTTCGGGCCGGCGGACCCACGGCTCGGGCATGACAAACAGCCTGTCCCCGTATTGGGGTGACGGGGTTCGACATCGGTACAGGTGACCTCGCGGGTACGTCGTGCGGCGCGCGGGTTCTCGCCGCCCCTCCGGGGCTCATTTCGATTTTCGGGCCGGCGGACCCACGGCTCGCGCCGTGGGCTAGGGTTCTGGCGCCCCTCCGGGGCTTGGTTTGCGGCCCCTCCGGGGCGCGGG
>VFQN01000402.1_pt1 | contig 85128 bp, 74 predicted proteins | sample 3512371 | NCBI WGS metagenome assembly VFQN01 (sample SAMN10412370, study PRJNA504923) | tailings metagenome | isolation source: Replicate 2 from Balatoc abandoned mine | place: Philippines: Itogon, Benguet | collected 2017-08-28
CGGCATAGGCCGCCACCCCGATCACGAGCGCCACGCGCTTCTGCGCTGCCGCCGGCACAGCGATGGCGAGCAGCATCGCAAGCGCGCCGACGGCGATCAGGAGAACAATGCCTATACGGAGCCGATCGAGCATCTGGATGGCGATCGTCATGAGGAAAGGCGCAGAAACGCTCAATCGGTAGCACCCGTCGGCAGCCGCCTCAAGCGGCCGCCGACGGAGTTGCTTACTGAGCCGGGAGGATACGGATCATCGCCTCCGCGACGCCGGCGCCGGCTTCCGGACGGTCCGGGCCATGCTCCTTCAGCTCGAGGGTCAGATCGCGGGCCAGCGCCGCTGCCGTGCCCTGGTAGGTCTGGAAAGGACCCGCATCGACCAGACGGTTGTCCGGGGTGATCCGGTGGGGCTTGCGGGTGGCAATGACCTTGATCAGGTCGAGGCCCGGGGGGCCGCCGGCGGCGAAGCGGTAGACGCCGGATGCCGGCAGCTCGAGCACCTGGAGGCCGGTAACCTTGTTCTGAGTGTCGATCTTGTTCGGGAAGATCACGTGCGACTTCCCGGAGCTGCCGACATTGATGATGCTGACGTAGGCATCCTCGTTCGTCCTGATCGCGATCTTTACGCTGTCGCCAGGGCGGTATGACTGGTCACGGCGATCGACCCAGACATCGACCTTGAGGCCGCTTGCAGGCACGACGAGATCGGCCATGGGACGCTGCTCGACCGTCAGGTCGCGGGTCATGGGGGCCTGGGCCAGGGCGGGTGCGAAAGCGGCGGATGCGATCAGTGCGAGCGCTGCGAGGGGGGCGAGGGTGGCGGGTCTCATCTCAGTCTCCATTTCTCCGACGCGGGCGGGTGGCTGGAATGAGCCGCGCGTCCAGACTGAACTATCGGGATGACGGCGGAACGCGCGGGTCCGGACTGCTGCGACGGATCCCAGAAACGATCCCGGGGAGTGTGGTCATGCGCGTAATCTCGGCCTTTAGGCTGCATCGGTTCAACACTTTGTCGAAGCTGAACGCGATACAGCGGGGGGCCGCTTGGCACTGGGACTCGCAGGCGCCGAGGGAGTCGGCCGGATTGGTGCCGTGCCCCGGAAGATCGCCTCCAATAAATGTGCGGCCCTGGCTTAAGTCGAACGCACTCTGCTGAAGCCATACAAATGAGAGTGCAAGTGTCGCCGCGACCGCGATGGCAACGACCCCAGACGCTCTCCGATCGAGCCTGAACGAGAGGACCGAGATTCTCAGGAACGCGAACATGAAACACAGCAATAGGACTCGCTGATCCGCCAGGATCGCCTGCACCTGTGCGGTGTCACGGGGAATTAAGGCCCAGATTGTCTGTACGAGAGCGTCGAACGACATCGGTGCAGCTCGTCGAATAAGATCCCCGCCCATTCAGAACAGCCAAATATGACCACATGTAACCGACAAGTGAACCTCAAAATGGACAACAAAAAAGAGTTCGCCGGGCTCGGGACCGGTCGAACTCCTAGCTAAGCTGAGAATGAAGTGCTGTCTGTCGAGAACCCTACGGGCGAAGTCTATCTTCGCCCATAGCGATCGTAGATATAGCGCGGCGCGTTCCACGCTGGCGCCGTATATTGACCATAGGGGGCGTATCGCAACGCTTGGCCGATCTGCTGGTGCTGACGGTACTGCTGTTGCGCAATCCCATAGTATGCCTGAGATTGTTGACGATAGATGTGAGCCTGTTGACCGTAGCAGTTCGAGCGCCCTTGGCCGTGCGGAAGTACATTGCAGTTCACCTGGGCGGACGCCCCTGTTGCGTGTCCTATCAACGCGAAAGCGGTGACGATGATGAGAGCGCTGTTTTTTGCCTTCATGTTCCGATCCTTTTTCGTCCATCCGATCGGGCCGACCACTCAGCCCGCGATGGAGTTATCGGGATGATCGGATGTCGCTCCCGCTCGCTCTCGCGTTGGTTCGGCGCGTTCGCGGATCAACTGCCTGCAAAGCCTTAGGCGACGCGTCGAAAGACAGTTGAGCAGCGGGGAGTGGGCGGACGGTAGCCGCGACGTTGTTCAGACGTGATGTGAAGGAGGTCTGCTGAGATGAGAGACGCTGAATCTCAGGGACTCGCGTTCCATCAGAGTCCGACCAAAGTTCCGATCGGCCCGAACACTCCCAGGTTTGGGATCGGTCTAGGAAATGCTATGCAACACAAAGTGCGCTCCTGAAAGGTTTGGGAGCGCTAACCTGTTGGTTCTTCAGGATCGTTGTCGTCCTGCCGGGGTCGCCAAGTCCTTTGCCGGCCGAGAAAAACAAGCGCTCACATATCGGCTTGTACTGTCCGCGCGTCCGACAGTTTAGTGTTGACGGTCGAAGCCGCCTCCTCGAGGAACGTGTGCACATAGGGCGCGAAGGATCGCCAGCATTCGACGCGGTATACGGGCTCCGCTCCCGTTCTTATCAGAACGATCTCGGCCTTGCCGAGGATCGTCCGTGTCGCCGAACCCGGCGGAAAAGCAGTGCTGTCGAGATCGAGGGGCAAGCCTGAATTCAGCACCGTTGCCGCATCGGGACCTGATACGAGAATGGTCATCTGGCGACTGCTGACGTCGACGAGCGAGTGGAAGTGCTCGTCGAGCGCGGCGCTGATCGCATCCATGAGCGGTGCGCTGTCGCCATGTGGCGCAAGGAAGAGCCATTCATCCGGGCCGAGGCGCGCGGCGACGCTGGATCCCGTCGCAACGACCTGATTGATGCCCGCGGTCAGATCGAATCCGGCGATGTCCCCCGCCGACGAGGCTAGGTCAGGCGAAATGCGCAGGGAGAGGGCGATCCCCTCATCCAGCAGCGCAACCGTCGTCCCACGGGCACCAGAAGCGTTCTCGAGCCCAGGTTTCAGGTCGCGTGGCGTCGCTTGAAACCGCTCAGACATGTTGAGGCTCTCCATTTACGCGTCTGCCGTCTCGATCGAAGAATACGGGATCACTCACTGTCGCAGCCGCAAAGCCGTCGGGCGTCGTGGCGTGGAGCGTCTCCCCTATCCGCGACCGTCCGCCTGACACGAGTGCCAGCGCGATCGATCGCCCACACACATCGCTCCAATAACTCGAGGTCACATGGCCCAGCATTTTCATCGGAATTGACGCTCGCGGATCGGCGACGATCTGCGCGCCTTCGTCGAGCACGAACTTTGGATCGACGGGCAGCAGACCCACGAGCTGCTTCCGGTCGGGACGCAGCATGTCGGGGCGGGTCAGAGACCTCTTGCCAACGAAGTCACGCTTCGCGGTCGATACCATACTGCCCAGGCCAACGTCGTCGGGCGTCACGGTGCCATCGGTATCGTGGCCGACAACAATGAAGCCGCGCTCGGCGCGCAGCACGTGCATCGCCTCAGTGCCATAGGGTGTGATGCCGAACGGCTCGCCCTGTTTCATGAGTGCATCCCAGACGGCGGTCGCGTGGCGCGTCGGGACATTGATCTCGAAGCCGAGCTCGCCGGTAAACGACACCCGGAACAGGCGCGTCGGAACGCCGCAAATCCTGCCGATCCGCACGCTCATGTGAGGAAAGGCGGCCGGAGAAAGATCTATGTCTTCTACGAGAGGACGCAGCACATCGAGGGCTTTCGGGCCCTGCAGCGCGATCACGCCCCACTGCTCGGTGGTAGACGTGAGATAGACCTTGAGATCCCGCCACTCGGTCTGGAGGTAGTCTTCCATATGGATGAGGACGCGGGCGGCGCCGCTGCTCGTCGTTGTGACGTGGAAGCGGCCCTCGGCGATGCGCGCCACGACACCGTCGTCATAGATGAATCCGTCCTCGCGCAGCATGAGGCCATAGCGGCAGCGACCTGGCGCGAGCTTGAGCCACGCGTTCGTGTAGATCCGGTTGAGGAACTCGGCCGCGTCTGGACCGACGACCTCGATCTTGCCCAGCGTCGAGGCATCGAGGATGCCGACGCCTGAGCGGACCGCCTTGCATTCCCGGCTGACCGCGGCGTGCATATCCTCGCCCGGCTTCGGAAAATATCGAGCCCGGCGCCACAGTCCGACAGGTTCGAAGACGGCTCCGCGCTCGACCGCCCACTCGTGAAGAGGCGCACGCCGGATCGGATCGAACAGGGCGCCGCGTGCTTGTCCTACGATGGCGCCGAAGGAGACGGGCGTGAATGGCGGCCTGAAGGTCGTGGTGCCGACGTCGGGAACTGGCAAATTCAATGTCTCAGCCACGATCCCGAGTGCGATCATATTCGACGTCTTGCCTTGATCGGTCGCCATACCCGTCGTCGTGTAGCGCTTGACGTGCTCGATGCTCTCGAAACCCTCGCGCACCGCCAGCTTGACATCCTTCACGGTGACGTCGTTCTGGAAATCGATGAAGGCCCGCTTGCGGTCGGCATCGCGCGTGCCCGCCAGCGGCCTCAGCGCGCCGACGCTCGTGCGGGTCGGCGGCTTGACTGAGAAGTCACGTTTGATCGTCGAACCGGTGGCTCGCGCACCCGCAAGCCAACCTTCGGCGATCGCTGCGGCGAGATCGTATGTGCCGTTGGCGGAACCGACGGACGTCTCAGCCTGGACGGAAGTGCCGGGAACGAACGCGTCGATGTCGTCGCGGTAGCGCGGCCGTCCGCGCGACTGGGAATAAAGATGGATCGCCGGTGTCCAACCGCCCGACATGGCGACAGCATCGCAGGATAACGTGCGTGGTGCGCCGACGACACCTGCATCGCCGACCGGCGCGACAATCAATCCAGCGACGCGCTTGCGGCCGGTGGAGCCAAGCACCGTATGGCCTGTCAGCACCTCGACACCGAGGCGGCGCAGTTCGTCGACTTCGACGCCATCCCATCCGCCTTCGCGGAGCTCGACAAAGCTCACATCCAAGCCAGCCAGCCTGGCATCCGCAGCGGCTCGATATGCCGACGCCGTGGCACCAACGAAGACGATGCCCCGGCCAGGCGCCACGGCGTATCGGTTGATATAGGCGCGAACGCTATCCGCCAGCATGATGCCCGGGCGGTCGTTGTCGGGGAATGCAATCGGGCGTTCGTGGGCGCCGGTGGCGAGGATGACGTGCTTGGCGCGAACCTGCCAGAGACGCTCGCGCGGAACGCCGAGCGGTGCAGACTCGAGGTGGTCCGTCAGGCGTTCGACCATCGCAACTTGATTGTGGTTGTAGTACCCGAACGCGGTGGTCCGCGGGAGGATCGTGACATTCGAGCGCGTCGAAAGCGTCGCGAGGGCATTCCTCCGCCAGTCTTCTGCGCTCACGCCGTCGATCTGCGATGTGTCTTCATGGAGGAGCGCGCCGCCGATCTGCGCCTGCTCGTCTGCCAGGATGACGCGCGCACCGCGGTCGCTGGCAGCAAGTGCTGCAGCGAGCCCGGCCGCACCTCCGCCGACAACCAGCACGTCACAATGAGCGAAGCGTTGATCGTAGCGATCCGCGTCGGGCTGGCGAGGAGCAATGCCGAGGCCCGCCATCGCGCGAATGGCGGGCTCGTAGAGGCGATGCCAGAAAGACGCGGGCCACTTGAACGTCTTGTAGTAGAAGCCCGCAGCGAATATCGGCGCGAGGCGATCGTTGATCGCGGCAAAGTCCCACGCGAGCGACGGCCAGTGGTTCTGGGATTGAACGGCAAGTCCCTCCACAACCTCGACGACGGTGGCCCGGTTGTTGGGATCTCGCCGCCCGCGACCGCGATCGACGTCGATCAGCGCATTGGGCTCGTCGGATCCGTGGGAGATGATGCCGCGGGGGCGATGATATTTGAACGAGCGCCCCACGAGAGGGATGCCGTTCGCCAACAGCGCTGACGCGACGGTATCCCCGGCAAATGCATGGACGGTGCGGCCGTTGAACGTGAACGTCACGGGCTTCGCGCGATCGATTCGCCCCCCGCTTGCCAGGCGGAAGCCTTGTGTGGAATTCGCCTGCGTCATCAGCCGATGTCCTTCGTCGCCTTGGGCTGTGGCTGATCGATGCGATAGGTCTCTACGAAGGCGTCGCTGACCGTGTTGCGCACGGCATTGAACCATCGGCCGCAACCATGGACGTGCAGCCAGCGCTCCGCGTGACGACCTTTCGGATTGCTGCGGAAATAAAGGAATTCGGCCCACGCCTGATCGTCGAGCGCGCTCGGATCGGCCGGACGGGCGACGTGCGCCTCGCCGCCGCCGCGGAATTCGACTTCGGGCCGCGCGCCGCAGTATGGGCATGTGATGAGCAGCATCGGAAACCTCAGTGGGCGACGGCAGCGGCGGCGGCCTCATCGATCAGGCGGCCGGTGCGGAAGCGGTCGAGTGAGAAGGGTGCGTTGATCGGGTGGGGCGTGCCGGTCGCAAGCGTGTGGGCGAAGACATGCGCCGATCCCGGCGTCGCCTTGAAGCCGCCCGTACCCCAGCCACAGTTGACGAAGAGCCCTTTGACGGGCGTGAGACCGATAATCGGCGAACGATCGGGCGTGACATCGACGATGCCGCCCCACGAGCGCAACATGCGCATCCGCCGGAATTGCGGGAACAGCTCGCAGATGGCATCGAGCGTGTGGCTCGTGATGTGCAGGCCGCCTTGCTGGGAATAGGACGTGTATTGGTCGGTGCCGGCGCCGATGACCAATTCACCTTTGTCCGACTGCGAGATGTAGGCATGCACCGCGTTGGACATGACCACGCATGGGAAGACCGGCTTCACCGGCTCGGACACCAGCGCCTGTAGCGGAAAGCTCTCGATCGGCAGGCGCACGCCGGCAAACCCCATCACGACGCTCGAATGCCCGGCCGCTACGACGCCCACGCGCGGCGTGGCGATGCGGCCGCGAGATGTCTCGACACCCGTGATGCTGCCGTCGAGCGCGCGCGTGAAACCGGTCACCTCGCAATTCTCGATGATGTCGACGCCCAAAGCATCGCTCGCGCGCGCGAAACCCCAGACGATGGCGTCGTGGCGCGCGACGCCGCCGCGCCGCTGGAGAGCGCCGCCGACTACCGGATAGCGCGCATCGGGCGCGATGCTCAGCGGTGGGCAGAACGCCTGGCATTGCTCGGGGGTGAGCCACTCGTTGTCGATGCCGTTGAGGCGGTTGGCGTAGATGTGGCGCTTGAAACTCTGCACGTCATGCGAAGAGTGCGCGAGCATGAGGACGCCGCGCGCGGAGTACATCACATTGTAGTTGAGATCGGCTGAGAGGCCTTCCCACAGCTTCAGGGCATGCTCGTAGAGCGCGGAGCTTTCGTCGTAGAGATAGTTCGACCGGATGATCGTGGTGTTGCGGCCGGAGTTGCCACCGCCGATCCAGCCCTTTTCGAGGACAGCGATATTGCGGACGCCGAACTCCTTGGCGAGGTAGTAGGCCGTACCGAGGCCATGGCCACCTCCCCCTACAATGACGACGTCATAGGCGGGCTTAGGTTCAGGCTTGCGCCATTGCCTCGGCCAACCGCGATGCGCGTTGAAGGCTTCAAGCAGCAGGCTGGAAAAAGAGAAGCGACGCATGGGGCATTCCAGGCTCGACCACCGCGGGGTCTGGCTACGCGATGCGTTCGAGACCAGGGAACCGCGCATCACCTTCGACGATGCTCGACATACTACACCAACCGGGCGCTCGCCTATTCCAAATACACCGTGCCAAGGTCGCCATGAATGGTGTCGAATTGGGTCGTGCCCGGGCCTTGGCGGAGAGGGCGTACGTCGTCGCACGTTGCGAGCTGGAGGCGCTGGCGCTATTGAAACCGAGGCGGCCATCTTGCGCTACCATCGCCCATTTGCAGGCGGCGACCGGACGGCCAGCGCAGCAGGAGCAGAACATGAAGAAGCGTGGCATCGTCGTAACGCCGCAGCCAGAGGCGACCGAGGCCGGCGCCGACATACTCAGGGCCGGTGGAAACGCCGTCGATGCGGCTATCGCCTGCGCCTTCGTCCAGGCGGTCGTCGATCCCATGATGTGCGGGGTCGCCGGCTTCGGCAGTCTCGCCGTCTACCTGCCGCACAGGAACGTTCACACGTACGTCGACTTCCATTCGCCGTCGCCTGGTAAGACGCGACCGGACATGTGGGAGAAGCTGATCCTCGGCGAGGCGCGCGACGGCTACGGTTTCATCCTCGAAGGCAACGTCAACGACATCGGCTATCAGTCGATTTGCGTACCGGCGTCGCTGCGCGCATTCGCCGACGCGCACGCGGAATACGGCAAGCTGCCTTGGAAGGAGGTCATCGCGCCGGCCATCGCGTATGCCGAGGACGGCTGGGCCGTACGGCCTCACGTGGCGCGCTGGTGGTCGGACATCGGCGCCATGGGCCGTGTCGGCAACGACGCGCGGCTCGCATTCACCCCGGACTCGAAGGCGCTATATTGCCGTGCAGACGGGACGCCGAAGCGCGTCGGGGATCGCGTGGCCAATCGCGACTTCGCGACCGTGCTGCGGCTGATCGCGCGTGATGGCGCCAAGATTTTCTACGAAGGCGAGATCGCGGATGCCATCGACGCCGATATGCGTGCCAACGGCGGTCTGCTGACGCGCGCCGATCTCGCCGAGTATCGCCCCAAGCGGCAGACGCCGTTGCGATCGACCTACCGCGGTTTCGATGTGACGACCAATCATCCACCGGGCGGCGGTGTCATGCTGCTCCAGATGCTCAACACGCTGGAGTCATTCGATCTCGTCGGCCTCGGTCACAACAGCCCGGACTACGTGCAGACCGTCGCCGAAGCAATGAAGGCCGCGACGCGCGACAAGGACCGCCATGTCGGCGACCCTGCGTTCGTGGATGTCCCGGTCGAGCGCCTGACATCAAAGGCGTACGGCGCCGAGATTGCGCGCGACATCAAGGCTGGCAGGAAGGCCGAGGTGCCGCGCTTCAATGCCGGCGCGCCGAGCAAGGACACGACGCAAGTGTCGGTCATGGACGCCGACGGCAACTGCGTGTCGATGACACATTCGCTCGGGATGCCGTCCGGCGTCATCACGAAGGGCCTGGGCTTCATGTACAATGGATGCATGGGCGTATTCGATCCGCGCCCGGGTCGCGCCGGTTCACTTGCGCCCGGCAAGGCGCGCTTCAGCTCGATCTGTCCGTCGATCGTGTTTGAGGGAGGCGAAGTGAAGCTCGTCATTGGCGCGCCCGGCGCCACGCACATCGCAATGGGTGTGTTGCAGGCGACGCTCAATGTGCTCGACTTCGACATGAGCATGCAGGAAGCGGTATCCGCGCCGCGCTTCTCGGCGACGAGTAACGCCATCGATCTCACCAACCGCATTCCGCGCGCCGTGGAACGTGAATTGAGCGCGCGCGGCTACGAGATGATCCGGATCGCCGAGAGCTACCAGTTCGGCTGGGTGCACGGGATCAAGGTCGTCGCGGCCGGCACCGAAGGTGGCGCCGATCCCGCCACCGATGGCATGTCGATGTACGCCTAGCGGCGCCCTACTTCTCGACGAACGCCTTCTCGATCACGAACGAGCCCGGCTGATGAGAGGAGCCCTCCTGAAATCCGCGCTCTTCGAGAACGGTGCGCAGATCGGAGAGCATCTGCGGGCTGCCGCAGAGCATGACACGATCGAGCGACCCGTCGAGCGCTTCGAGGCCGAGATCGCTGAACAGCCGCCCCGTCGCGATGAGATCGGGGATGCGGCCCTGATTGTGGAATGGTTCCCGCGTCACCGTCGGGAAGTACTTGAGCTGCCCGCGCGCCAGCTCGCCAATCAGCTCGTCGTTGGGCAGACTGTCGATGATGCGTACGCCGTAGGCGAGTTCGCCGATCTGCCGGCAGCCATGCACGACCACGATCCGCTCAAAGCGCTCATACGTTTCGGGCGCGCGCACGATGCTCATGAACGGCGCAAGGCCGGTGCCCGTACTCAGCAGGTAGAGCGTGCGCCCCGGCTGCAAATTGTCGATCACGAGCGTGCCGGTCGGCTTGCGGCCAACGATGATGCGATCGCTCGCCTTGATGTGTTGAAGGCGCGAGGTCAGCGGCCCGTCCGGCACCTTGATCGACAGGAACTCGAGCCGATCGTCGTAGTTGGGACTGGCGATGCTGTAGGCACGCAGCAGGGGACGCCCGTCCGTTTCGAGGCCCATCATGACAAACTGGCCATTCTCGAAGCGGAAGGATGGATTGCGTGTCGTCGTGAAAGAGAACAGCCGATCGGTCCAGTGCTGCACGGACAGCACTTCCTCGGCATGAAACGCGCTCATGATCCTATTGCTCCATTCAGGATTGCTTGATCGCTGAATAGTCGCCGCCGGTGATATATCAATACGGCGAAGTCGACAGCAGCCGGTCCGCCGACGCATGGCGACGTGTGGGACGTGGTGCAGTCGCAGTCGCATCGACGCCAGATCGAAGACATGGCGGGAGCTGACGCCTCAGAGCACGCGGACTTCGCAGCCATACTCGGCGTATGCCGCCAGCACCATCTTCCAAAGGCTTACCCCGTACGAGCGCGGGCATACGAGGTCGTAGGTCGGCGTTGCATCGACCTGCCAGAGCTGCACAGGAATCCGAGCGGCGGACGTCAGCGCTGCGCTGCCGACGCTGAAGGCGCTCTCGTCGAGGTCGACCGGCACGAGCTTCATCATGCCGTCGCGCGAACGCGGGCCACTGACGCGGATGATCGTCCGAGACCCGCTGAGATCGGTCAATGAGCCGAGCGCTTCCGTGCTTGCAGTGAGTTTGCCGAGCAGGCCATCGGCAGGCGCGCCGATCACGAGCCATCGGCCAGGGCCAGACCAGATGAAGGCGATCGAGCCCTGTACGACGCGCCCCGGCGTGATCGGTAGCGCAACGCCGAACACGCGTTCGATCGCGGGGCTCAAAGCCTCCGCACCACCACTCCGCGCCGTCAGCGAGGCGAGCGACAGCCCCGACAGCTCGATGAGCGTGACGCCGGTCTCACCGGGCGCGCCGTGATGGCCGGGTGCCGCGATGCCGGCCAGCACCGATCGGGATGCGAACATGGTCTCAGACACGGGCGCGCCCTCCGGTTGGATCGTAGCGACAGGCGGCACCGATCTCGACCTCCACATCGCCACCACGCACCGGATCGTAGGCGCGCACGCGCTGGCCGATCCGCGCGGTGCCGCGCTTCAACATGCCAAGGCCGATGTAGTGGCCGAGCGTGGGCGAATACACGGCCGCAGTCATGTAACCCTGGTCGTTCTCGATCGTCGGCGCGGCGCCGATGTCGAGGAAATGACTGCCCGCCATGATCCGCGTCGCGCGATCGACCGGCGCAAACGACACCAGTGCCGGGCGCTCGGGATCGGCGAGCCCCGGCCGATCGACCATCGCGCGGCCGACATACTCCTTCTTCTTCGACAGCAGCTCGCCGAAACCGAGATCGCGCGCTGTCGTCTGGCCGTTGAACTCGCCGCCCGCGGCAAAACCCTTCTCGATGCGCAGCACCGCCATAGCCTCCGTGCCATACGGCGTGAGGCCGAGCGGCGCGCCAAGCTCGGCGAGCCGGCGTATCAGCGCGTCACCATAGTCGCTAGGTACGGCAAGCTCGTAAGCGAGCTCGCCCGAGAACGAGATGCGATAGAGCCGCGCCGACACGCCACCGAGCTCCAGCTCCGCGACCGAGAGGAACGGGAAATGCTCGCTCGCCAGATCGAGCTTCGGCCCGATCAGCTTGGCCAGCAGCTCACGCGATTTCGGCCCCGCTACTGCAAGTTGCGCCCAGCGGTCGGTGACGTCGATGAGCGCGACATCGAGAGACGGCATCAGCACCTGATGGCAGAACTCCATGTGCCGCAGCACCGCTTCGAGATGCGCCGTCGTGGTGGTGAGGAAGAAGCGATCGGGTGCCAAACGCGCGACCGTGCCGTCGTCGAAGGCAAGGCCGTCCTCGCGCAGCATCAGGCCATAGCGGACACGGCCGACCTTGAGGCTTGAGATGGCGTTGGCGTAGACGAAATCGAGGAAGCGCGCGCTGTCGGGCCCCGTGACCTCGATCTTGCCGAGCGTCGTCACATCGCAAACGCCGACCGCGTTGCGCACCGCCAGCACCTCGCGATCGACGCTTTGACGCCACTCCGTCTCGCCGGCCTTAGGGTACCATTGCGCGCGATACCAGGGACCGACCTCGACGAATACGGCGCCCTGCTCGGCGGCCCAGGCGTGCGTCGGCGTGTGCCGCGACGGGCGGAAATCTTTGCCGCGCTCGCGGCCAGTGATGACGCCCATGGCCACGGGCGTGAAAGGCGGGCGGAACGTGGTCGTGCCTGTCTCGGCGATCGTGCGGTTGGTCGCTGCGGCGAGGAGCGCGAGACCGTTGACGCCCGAGCTCTTGCCCTGATCGGTCGACATGCCGAGCGTCGTATAGCGCTTGGTGTGCTCGACGGAGCGATAGCCCTCCAGCGCCGCGAGCTTGATGTCGGCGGCTGTCACGTCATTCTGGAAGTCGACGAAGGATTTCTTCGCTGCTGGCCCTAGGTGCCAGAAAGGTGTGACCGTGCCAGCCGATGACGCGCCGTCTGCAACGGGTGCCGGCATCTCGCGCACCACGTAGCCACAGTCGCGCGCGGCATCCGCGCCCACGCGCGTGCCATCGACGAGCGCCTCTGACGTCGTGAAGCGGCCGGCTGCCGCACCGGCGGTCGCGAGACCGGGCGGCAACATCCCGGGCACAAAGGCGGCGATCTTCTCATCCCAGCGCGGCTTGCTGCCGAGATGGCTGGTGAGGTGGACGACCGGATCCCAGCCGCCGGCCATCGCAAGAAGGTCAGCGGGCACCGATCGCTTGCGCCCGTTCGCATCGGCGATCTCGACATGATGGATATTGAGCCGCCCATGTGTCGCCGCGATCGATCCGCCGCGTACGACCTCCACGCCTTCGATCGGCGACCGCGCTCCGGCACGCGTATCGACAATCGCCTCGACCGTCGCGCCGGCACGGCGAAGCGCGTTCGCCGTCGCGTAACCGCTGTCGTTGGTGGTGAAGACGACCGCGCGCCGTCCAGGCAGCACGGCGAAACGCTCGACATAGGTACGTACGGCGTTGGCCGTCATGATGCCCGGCCGGTCATTGCCGGGGAACACGATCGGCCGCTCGATTGCACCGGCTGCAAGCACGATGCGCTTGGCAACGATTTTCCAGTAGCGCTGGCGAACACCGTATGGCGGGGGCGTCGCGTGGTGATCGCTGACCCGCTCCACAGCGCCGCACGCGCCGTGATCGAACAGGCCGAAGACCGTTGTGCGCTTGAGGATGCGCACGCGCGACGCGGCCTCCAGCTCGGCGACGGCGTCCTTGACCCAGGCGAGCGCAGGTTTGCCGCCCACGCCCTCGTCGCTCGACAGCAACTGACCACCGACCATGAAATCCTGCTCGCAGACTACGACGCGAGCCCCGCTCCGCGCTGCTGCGAGCGCCGCTGCGAGACCAGCCGGGCCGCCGCCGACAACGAGCACATCGCAGAATAGGTGCGACCGCTCGTAGCTGTCGGGATCGGGCTCTCGCGGTGCGCGGCCGAGGCCCGCGGCTCGGCGGATGAGCGGCTCGTAGACCTTCTCCCAGAACGATGCCGGCCACATGAAGGTCTTGTAGTAGAAGCCGGCGCTGAAGATCGGCGCCGCGAGGCCGTTGATCGACATCAGATCGAAGGCCAGCGACGGCCAACGGTTCTGGCTCCCGGCAACAAGGCCGTCGTAGAGCTCGGCGACGGTTGCTCGCGTATTCGGCTCGCGCCGCGCACCGGTGCGCAGCTCGACGAGGGCGTTCGGCTCCTCGGGTCCGGCCGACAGGATGCCGCGCGGGCGATGGTACTTAAAAGATCGCCCGACGAGCGTGACGCCATTGGCGAGCAGCGCCGATGCGAGCGTATCGCCTTGATGGCCCCGGTATGACTTGCCGTCCAACGTGAACGACAGCGCGCGACCGCGGTCTATGAGACCACCAGCGGCGAGTCGGTTCGGTTGATTGCCCGTCGTCATCACGCGCCACCCTCCGCAGGAGCGGTTGCCCGAGCCGGCTCGGTTTTCAGCACCTCGTGCGTTCGTGTGTCGCGCGTGACGATCACCCAGGCGCGGCAGCCGTGTGAGTGGTGCCACAGCTCGCGATTGGCGCCCGCCGGGTTGTTGCGGAAGTAAACGTAGTCGACCCAAGCCTCGGCAGGCGCATCGTGGCTCGCAGGCCGCACCGGATCGGCACTGCCGAGATAGACGAACTCGTCGTTGCCGCGCGGCCCACAATGAGGGCAGGTGAGACGCATCTCGCTGGCTCCGTCAGTGAAGGTTCGGGACCGCCCCCTTGCCACCCTCGTCGATGAGGTGGCCGGTGGCGAAGCGGTCGAGGCGGTAGGCGGCGTTGAATTGGTGCGGCTCGCCGGTGGCGATCGTGTGGGCGAAGCACCATCCTGATGCCGGCGTCGCCTTGAAGCCGCCGTAGCACCAGCCAGTGTTGAGGAACAGGCCGTCGATCGGCGTGCGGTCGATGATCGGCGAGCCGTCCATCGACATATCCATGATGCCGCCCCACTGGCGAAGGTAGCGCAATCGCGCGAACGACGGGAATAGCTGCACGCCTGCCGCCATCACGTCCTCGACGATCGGCAGGCTGCCGCGCTGCGCATACGAGTTGTAGCCGTCGATGTCGCCACCGAAGACGAGCCCACCCTTGTCGGACTGGCTGACGTAGAAGTGCGCGGCGCCGAACGTCACGACCTGGTCGATCAACGGCTTGATGCCTTCGGAGACGAACGCCTGCAGAACGTGGCTCTCGATCGGCAGGCGCATTCCCGCCATCGCCGCGAGCCGCGAAGAGTTGCCCGCAACTGCGAGGCCGACACGTTTCGCGCGGATCGCCCCGCGCGTCGTCTCGACACCGACCACGCGGCCGCCCTCGATCGTGAGGCCGGTGACCTCGCAGTTCTGGATGATATCGACGCCGCGCTTGTCGGCGGCGCGCGCGTAGCCCCATGCCACCGCGTCGTGACGCACCGTGCCACCGCGCGGCTGCAAGAGACCGCCCTTGACCGGGAAGCGCGCGTTGTCGAGATCGAGCAGCGGCACGAGCCGTCGGATCTCCTCGCGGCCGAGCAGCTCCGCATCGACGCCGTTGAGACGCATCGCGTTGCCGCGCCGTGCGAAGGCGTCGCGCTGAGCGTCCGTGTGGCAGAGGTTCAGAACGCCACGCTGCGACACCATGGCGTTGAAATTGATGTCCTGCTCCAGCCCTTCCCAGAGTCGTAGCGACCATTCGTAGAAGGGCGTGTTGCCGGGCAGCAGGTAGTTGGAGCGGATGATCGTCGTGTTACGGCCGACGTTGCCGGAACCGATGTAGCCCTTCTCAAGCACCGCAACGTCGGTGATCCCGTGCTCGGCGGCGAGGTAGTAGGCCGTCGCAAGGCCGTGCCCGCCGCCCCCGATGATGATGGTGTCATAGACAGGCTTTGGGTCCGGCTCGCGCCAGGCGGGCGTCCAGTGGGCATTGCCCGAAAACGCGTTCCTGAGAAGCGCGGCAAGCGAATAGCGCATGGGAGTGGCTCGGATCTGGACAGGCCGGATGCAGCTGGAGACTTGCGTCGGGGAGCAAATCTGGCAGGTTTTCCGGAACCGTCATGATCCAGGGCGACATTTTATTGATCAAAGGCGACTATCCATCGCGACGCTTTCATCCGCCACGCGTCGAGCGCGAGCGGGTGTAGCGCTAAGCGAGGCGATTCAGTGCCACGTCGAAGGCGTCGAAGTTGCGAAGCCCCGCAGCCAGCGGACCACTTGCGCGGCGGTTGGAGATCATCGGCACACGCTGCTCGGTGAGGCCACCATGCGAGCGCAGCGGTTCGTCGAGGCCGGAGAGGTCATGACGCTCCGGCGCGGTGCCGAGCGCCTTCTGCCGCCCGGAGATGACGACGATATCCCCGATGCGGTCCGGCGGAAGGCCGAAGCGCTCGCACGCGTCAGCCTTGCTGACGGCGAGGTCGACGCCGTCGATGGCGCGCACCCGCGCGAGCAGATCGGTGGTCTTCGTGGTGTCCGGGATGTGCACGGTCGCGAAGCCGCCGAGTGCGCCGTGGTGGGCGACGTACGGATCCGTGATCGGCAGGATCACGCGCGCGACGTTCGTGCCGAGCCACTGGTCGAACAGCGTCTGCAGATAGATGACATCCGGCGCACCGTCGGCGGTGTGCTTGTCGTTCATGCCGTGGTCGGCAGTCGCGAGCACCGTGAAGCCGAGGCGGTCGAGGCTGGCGAGGTAGCCGTCGATCATGCCGTAGAAGCTGTTGGCGATCGCGGTGCCGGGGCCGACCTTGTGCTGGATATAGTCGGTCGTCGAGAGATACATGAGATCGGGACGGAACTGCTCGGCGAGCTTGACACCAGAGGCGAAGACAAACTCGGAAAGATCAGCGGAATAGACCTCGGGGAGCGGCTTGCCGACCAGCGCGAGAACGCCGTCGATGCCGTTGGCGGCGCGGGTGGCCTTGTCGGCACGCTCGGACGAGAACGCGATCGCGCGCCCGGTCGCATAGTCGAGTCCGTTCGACAGCAGCAGGCGCAGCTTGTCCTTCGCGGTCACCATCGCGACCTTGGCGCCCGCGTCGTGAAACGCCGCGAGGATGGTCGGCGCGCGCAGGAATTTGGGATCGTTCATCATCACTTCGGTGGCGGTCGCGGCATCGTAGAAGAAGTTGCCGGCGATGCCGTGCACGGCCGGCGGGCGGCCGGTGATGATGGAGAGGTTGTTCGGGTTGGTGAAGCTCGGGATCACGCTGTCGGCGTGCGTGTGGAGGCCGTCGCGCATGAAGCGGGCGAACGTCGGCGCGACGCCGGCCTCGATCGCCGCCTCAATGTAACCCGGTTCTGAGCCGTCGAGGCAGATGACAACCGTCGGGCGTGACGGGAACCGGTAGCTGCGTCCGTTGCAGGTCACTTCGGGCATGGTGTGGTCCGCTTCGCTGGAGATTCAGTCCGCTCTCGCTGAGGGTCGGTCGGTCGCTTCTCGCTGCGCCATCCTGGCGCGAAATGCCGCCTCGAACCGCTTCAAATTATAGTTGTTCTTCCCCCAATCGAAAATGACCGTGCGCAAGGCACTGTGGCTCGACGCCTCAACGAGCGTGCGATCAGCGCCGGCGGGGCTCAGGCGCACCGTCATCACCTCGCCGACGCTGCGCCAGTTGAGCGGCGTTCGCGCCGCCACCACCAGGCCATCCCGGCTGAACCTGTAGCAGCGCATATCGCCGAGCGCCTGCACCATGGGCGCCAGCAGATCGTCGGGCTCGCCGTCGACCTCGAATGATATGACCTTGCTGACCGCCATCCCGCACCCCGTGCGCGCGCCGACGCCGTCACTTGAAGCCGGATTCCTTGGCCTTCAGCAGCGCCACGATCATCGAGTTGACCGGCGTCGCGACACCGACCTTGCTGCCCTCACGCGGGATCGCGCCGTTGATGTTGTCGACCTCGGCGCGCCGCCCGGCGAGATGATCGAGCAGCATCGACGGCCGCGCGCCAGGGATCTTCTGGCCGAACTCGCGCACGTAGCGGATCGGATCGTCGAAATCGAGCTCGATGCCCTTGGCGCGCGCGACCTGGAACGCCTCGTGCGCGCATGCCGCGGCAATACTCCACCCGCTGGGACTCGCCTGGATCTCGCCGACCCGCAACCCCGTGATCGCGCACGGCCCCGAGTAGGTGCAGTTACAGATCAGCTTCTCCCAGATCATCTTGTGGATGTCATCGAACGTCAGCACCTTGAAGCCGCCCTGGCGCCAGGCATTGGCGACCGTCTCCAGCCGCTCGGTCATCCCGCCGTCCATCTCGCCGAGGCGCAGGAACTCCATGCCGTTGTGGTGCGCGTGGCCGGGCCCTTTCATCGACGCACCGAAGCCGCCGACCACGCCGAGCATGATCCGCTTTGAGCCGACCACGTCGGCAACGATGTCGGCGCTCCCGAGACCATTCTGGATCGCTAGGATCGGCGCGTTCGGCTTGGCCATTCCCAGAGCAGCCTTCGCCGCGGCGCCGACGCCGTCATACTTGGTCGCGACGATCACGAGATCGGCGTCCTTGACGTCGGCGGCGTTGGTCGTCGCATTCATGCGCACGGTCCGGTCGCCTGACGCGCCCTCTACGCGCAGGCCCTTCTCGCGGATGGCGTCGACGTGGTCCTTCCACGTGTCGATGGCCCAGACGTCGTGCTTACCCTGGTCTGCGAGCAGCGCCGCATAGACCGAGCCCATGGCGCCAACGCCAATGATCGCGATTTTCATGTGTTTTCGTCCTTGGGTTTCTCAGTAGCTGCGCGGCATGCCGAGCACGTTCTGGCCGACGAAGGCCAACACCATGTTGGTCGAGATGGGCGCCGTCTGGTAGAGGCGCGCCTCGCGCCACTTGCGCTCGATGCCATACTCGCGCGCGTAGCCGAAGCCGCCGAAGGTCTGCAGGCAGGCTTCGCCCGCCTTCCATGCCGCGTCCGCTGCGAGCATCTTGCCGACGTTGGCCTCGGTGCCGCAATCACGACCCGCCTCGAACAGCGTCGTGCCACGGCGCACCATCAGTTCGGCCGCCATCAGCTCGGCATAGGCGCGCGCGATCGGGAACTGGACGCCCTGGTTCTTGCCGATCGGATTGCCGAACACGACGCGCTCGTTGGCATACTCGGTGGCGCGGCGGATGAAGTACTTGGCATCGCCAAGGCATTCCGACGAGATCAGCAGGCGCTCCGCATTCATGCTGGAGAGGATGTAGCGGAAGCCCATGCCTTCCTCGCCGATCAGCGCGTCGGGCGGCACCTCGAGGTTGTCGAAGAACACCTCACAGGTGTTGTGGTTGATCATCGCGTCGATCTTCTTGATCTCGACGCCGCGGCCCTTGGCTTCGCGCAGATCGACGAGGAAAACCGAGAGGCCGTCGGTGCGCCGCTTGACCTGATCGACCGGTGTCGTGCGCGCGAGCAGCAGCATCAGGTCGGAGTGGAGCACGCGGCTGGTCCACACCTTCTGGCCATTGACGATGTACTTGTTGCCGCGCTTCTCGGCGCGCGTTTTGAGCTGCGTCGTGTCGGAGCCGGTGGTCGGCTCGGTGACGCCGAACGCCTGCAGCCGCAGCTTGCCCGAGGCGATGTCGGGCAGATAGCGACGCTTCTGCTCCTCGGAGCCATGCTTGAGGACGGTGCCCATGGTGTACATCTGGGCGTGGCAGGCGGCAGCGTTGCAGCCCGTCTCGTGAATGGTCTCGAGAACCGCGCAGCCGGCCGACAGAGGCAGACCCGAGCCACCGTACGCCTCGGGAATGAGGCAGCCGAGATAGCCGTCCGCGGTCAGCGCCTGCACGAACTCCGTCGGGTACTCGGACGCCGCATCGAGCTTCATCCAGTATTCGTTGGGAAAGCGCTCGCAGACCGCGCGCACGCCCTCGCGGATCTCAGCCCACTGCGGGTCGATCGGCATCATCAGTTCTTCGGTCATAGTCTGTCCTGTCTTACTCGGCCGCGGCGCGGGTCGTTGCCGGCGTGAATCCCTTCGGCAGGCCGGCGCGGAGAATGGTGCCGTAGAAGTTCTCGTCGGGCAGCGCGGCCTCCGCGATCCGGCGCGCCTCGCGGTAGAGCTCGAGATCGACGCCCGTCTTGAGGCCTTCCTTCTCGAGCATGTAGACGAGGTTCTCCATCACGATGTTGCCGGAGGCGCCGGGCGCGAACGGGCAGCCGCCGAGCCCACCGGTCGAGGCGTCGAAGCCGATCACGCCCGCTTCGAGTGCGGCATAGGCATTGGCGAGGCCGAGCCCGCGCGTGTCGTGGAAATGGCTGTAGACAGGTTTGCCGGCGGCGAGCCGCACGACGTGATGGAAGAGATTGGAGACCTCGCTGGGCCCCGCATAGCCGACCGTATCGGCGAGCGTGATCTCGTCGGCGCCGAGCTCCAGATAGCGCTCGGCGAAGCGCACCACGCGATCCGGGTCGACGCGGCCCTCGATCGTGCAGCCGAACGACGTCGCGAGGCAGCCCTGGATGATGACGTTCTTGTACTCTGGCTTCTCCTTGCGCAGTGCGACGACGTTCTCGAATTCGGCGAACGATTGGTCGGGCGTCTTGCGCACGTTGGCGAGATTATGCCCCTCCGACACCGAGAGCACAAAATTGATCTTGCGGATGCCGGCGGCGAGCATGTTCTCGGCGCCCTTGCGGTTGGGCGCCAGCGCGCACATGCGCGGGCCCGGGATATCGAGTGCGCCACGCGCCACGTCGGCCGCATCGGCGAACTGCGGGATCACCTTGGCCGGGACGAAGTTCGTGACCTCGACCTCGGGCACACCGGCCGCAGCGACCGCACGCAGCCACTTGAGCTTGGTCTCCGTCGGCACGAACGACTTGACGAGTTGGAGGCCGTCGCGAAGGCCCACTTCGCGCACGATGACGTCCGGTTTCATGTTCATGCCTCCTGACAACGCTAGCAAATGGACTGCGGACTACTGGCCTTTGTAGACCGGCTTGCGCTTCTCGTTGAAGGCGTTGATGCCTTCCTGGCGATCGGCGGTCGTGACCGTACGGTTGTAGGCCTCGATCTCGAAGGCGTAACCATCGGCGCGGCTGAGGTCGCCAGCCTTGTCCATCGACTTCTTGGCTTGTCGAACGCTGACCGGCGCGTTCGACGCGATCTTGCGCGCGACCGCCAGCACCTCTTCCCTCAGCTGCGCCATCGGCACGACCTTGTTGATCATACCCCAGGCGAGGCCATCGGCGGCGCTGAACGGCGTGCCGGTGAGGATGATCTCCTTCGCCCGACGGACGCCGACCGCGCGCGGCAGGTTCTGCGTGCCCATGAGCCCCGGGATGATGCCGAGCGTCACCTCGGTCAGCGCGAAGCGGGCGTGATCGGCGGCATAGACGAAATCGCAGGCGAGGGCGATCTCGAGGCCGCCGGCGTAGGCGTGCCCGTTGACCGCCGCGATGATCGGCACCGGGCAATCCATCATGGCGCGCGCGAGCTGCTCGACGAGGGCGTGCTGCTGACGCCACGTCTCGTCGGTCATCCCCTTGCGCTCCTTGAGATCGGCTCCGGTGCAGAAGCCGCGCTCGCCGGCGCCCGTCATGATCAGGCACGCCGCCTGATTGGGATCGATGTAGAATTGCATGAAGCAGTCGCGCAGCTCCCGCATCATCAAGGTGTTCATCGAGTTGAGCGCTTCGGGCCGGTTCATCGTGATGATGCCGACCTTGTCGGAGCCGATCTCCAACGTGATCGTCTCGTAGGCGGGGTGCGAGGCCATGGGTTCGTCCATCCATTCCGCTGTCAGGGTGCGCGCTGCACCCGGGAAATTTGCTGTGCCCGGCATATCGCGCCGGACCGGGTTTGGCCAGTCGCCAGAGCCCTCAAATCGAGCCCTCAAAGGCGCGCGAAGTAATGGGCGCCATCCAGATGCGCATAGCTTAGCCGCCACTCGATCCGCCGACCGTTCAGATCGTAGGTGATGCGGTCGATGGCCAGCAGCGGCGCGCCGGCCGGCACGCCCAGGCGGTCGGCGAGACGGGCGGTGGCGGCCACAGCGGTCACCTGCTCCTCTGTTCGGGCGACGTGGATCCGGTAGCGCTTCTGGAAGAGGTCGTAGAGCGTGTTCGGGATGTCCGGCACATCGGCGAGGCCCGGAAACAGCGCCTCGGGCAGCACGATGCGATCGTCCATGAAGGCGCGGCTGGCGCGCGTCCGCACCCGCGTGATCCGGATGACGCGGGCGCCCTCGCCGAGCCCGAGGCGGTGGCGCTCGGCGGTACTGGCGAGGGCCGTGGCAACCCGCGCGGGTCGGCTATCGGGCAGCACCTGGCTCCCTGCGTCATCGTAAATACTGAAGAAGCGGAACAGGACGTGGGCCGGCGTGTGCTCGGCGACGTAGGTGCCGCTCCCTTGGCGGCGCACCAGCACCTGCTCGGCCGTCAGCGCGTCGAGCGCCTTGCGGACGGTGCCCTGGCTGACGCCGAGTTCCCGCGCCAGCTCCATTTCTGCCGGCAGGGCCGTCCCGGGCTGCCACTCACCGGCGGTGATCCGGCCAAGCACGATCGTCTTGACCCGCGCATAGAGCGGACCATCCTGCCCGTCGGGTTGTAGACGATGCTTGCGCACGGCCGTGATCCCGGCTACCCCTTCTCCCGCCCGCCAAGTCTTATAGAAGACTTTGCCGGACGCGTCATGTGCGGAAATCACCCCGCACGCCACCCAGGGAGAAGGGGCCCGTGTCCAAATCCAATATTCCGCAGTTCCTGGTCCACAGTCCTGAGGACAACGTCGGCGTTGTCGTCGTCGAGGACCTGAAGGCCGGCACCAAGATGCTCGGCGTCATCACCGAGAACGACACAACGATCCACGTCACCGCCAAGCAAGACATCCCGATCGGCCACAAGATCGCGCTGAAGGAGCTCAAGCAGGGCGACACCGTGATCAAGTACGGCGAGGACGTCGGCCGCATGACCGGCAGCGCCAAGCAGGGCGAGCACGTCCACGTCCACAATCACCGCACCAAGCGCTGGTAGGAGCGAGCCCAATGGCAACCAAGAAGAGCAAGCCGGCCGCCGGCAAGTCGAACCTGTCGTTCTGGGGCTGGCGTCGTGAGAACGGCCGCGTCGGCGTGCGCAACCACGTCATCATCCTGCCGCTCGACGATCTGTCGAACGCGGCATGCGAGGCGGTCGCCAACAACATCAAGGGGACGATGGCGCTGCCGCACCACTACGGGCGGCTGCAGTTCGGCGAGGATCTCGAGCTGCATTTCCGCACCCTCATCGGCACCGGCTCGAACCCCAACGTCGCCGCCGTGGTCGTGATCGGCATCGAGGACGGCTGGACCGACCGCGTCGTCAAGGGCATCGCCAAGACCGGCAAGCCCGTGGTCGGCTTCGGCATCGAGGGCCACGGCGACATCGCGACCATCGCCAAGGCCTCCTACAAGGCCAAGGAGTTCGTGCAGTGGGCCTCCGAGCTCAAGCGCGAGGAGTGCGACATCTCCGAGCTCTGGGTTTCGACGAAGTGCGGCGAGAGCGACACCACGACCGGTCTCGGCTCGTGCCCGACCGTCGGCAACATGTACGACAAGCTGATCCCGAAGGGCATCTACGGCGTCTTCGGCGAAACCAGCGAGATCACGGGCGCCGAGCACATCTGCGTCAAGCGCGCGGCGACGCCGGCCATCGGCGAGAAGTGGATGAAGACCTTCACCGCCTACCAGAACGAAGTGATCGAGGCGAACAAGGTCGACGATCTCTCCGAGAGCCAGCCGACCAAGGGCAACATCGCGGGCGGGCTCTCCTCGATCGAGGAGAAGGCGCTCGGCAACCTCGAGAAGATCGGCCGCAACTGCACGTTCATCGACGTGCTGAAGCCGGCAGAGGCCCCGGCCCAGGGCCCCGGCCTTTATTACATGGACACGTCGTCGGCGGCGGCGGAATGCGTGACGCTTATGGCGGCGGGCGGCTACGTCGTCCACACCTTCCCGACCGGTCAGGGCAACATCATCGGCAATCCGATCGTGCCGGTGATCAAGATCTCGGCCAATCCCAAGACGCTGCGCACCATGCCCGAGCACATCGACGTTGACGTGACCGGCATCCTGCGCCGCGAGATGACGCTCGACACGGCTGGCGATGCGCTGATCGACATGATCGTGCGTACGTCGAACGGGCGGCTGACGGCAGCGGAAGCCCTCGGCCACCGCGAGTTCGTCATGACGAAGCTCTACCGGAGCGCGTAACGGCTGCGCCACGTGCAGGACTAGAAGCGCTCGACCCGGACCCGGGTTGAGCGCTTCTGCGTTGCGCTCTATGGAAGAGACATGCAGCTCGTCGTCCCCGCCATGGATCACCTGCCCTCCTATGTCGCGGCGCTGGAGACAGGCTGGTCGCCGAACAACGTCCGCGACGTCTCGGGCGAGCAGCTTGCCGCCATCCGCGAGAACGCGGCCGCGTTCATCGGTGGGCTGTCGCTTCAGGGCGGGACGATAACGCTGCCGGACGGCAGCAACATCCCGAAGCTCCCGTTCGTCGCGCGCTGGATCTGGGACGGCGAATTCTGCGGCAGCATCTCGCTGCGCTGGCAGGAGGGGACGGACGCGCTTCCCCCACACGTGCTCGGTCACATCGGCTACGCCGTGGTGCCCTGGAAGCGCGGGCGCGGTTACGCGAGCGAGGCACTGCGGCAGATGCTGAGCGCAGCGCGAACCGTCGGCCTCGAACGCGTCGAGATCACGACCGACCCCGACAATACAGCCTCGCAGCGCGTCATCGAGAAGAACGGCGGCCGCTACGTCGAGACGTTCGTCAACGAGACCTTTGGCCCCGAGCCGCACCTTCGCTATGTTGTCGACCTGAGCGATCCCCAAACACGAGGTGAGAGCCGATGAAGATTACGCGCATCCGCGACGCCGTCGCGAAGATTCCCTCGCCCATGCGCAACGCCGTCATCTCATTCGACAAGATGACGATCAGCCTTGTCGCGGTCGAGACCGACGTAATCCGCGAGGGCAAACCGGTCATTGGCTACGGCTTCTGCTCCAATGGTCGCTATGCGCAGTCGGGCGTCATCCGCGAGCGCCTGGCGCCGCGCATTCTCGAGGCGGACCCGGTAAAACTCGCTGACGAGAAGGCGGGCACGCTCGACCCGCACGCGATCTGGGCCACCATGATGAGCAACGAGAAGCCCGGCGGTCATGGCGAGCGCGCGTTCGCGGCCGGCGGCATCGACATGGCGGTGTGGGACGCGACGGCGAAGATCCTCGGGAAACCGCTCTGGCAGGTCCTATCCGAGCGGTACAACGGCGGCAAGCATGACGAGCGCGTGCTCGTCTACTCCGGCGGCGGCTACTACTATCCCGGCAAGGAGAAGCAGGGTCTGCAGGACGAGATGCGCCAATGCCGCGCGCTCGGCTACAAGCTCATGAAGATGAAGATCGGCGGCGCGCCGCTCGCCGAGGACCTGAAGCGCATCGAATGGGCGCTGGAGATTGCAGGCGATGGGCAAAACCTCGCTGTCGACGCCAATGGCCGGTTCGACCTCGACACGGCGCTCACCTATGCGCGCGCCATGGAGAAATACAATCTCTGCTGGTTCGAGGAGCCGGTCGATCCGCTCGACTATCAGGCGCACGCGGTGCTGTGCGACGCGACGGCGATCCCGATCGCAACGGGCGAGAACCTCTTCTCCGTGCAGGACTTCCGCAACCTCGTCCGCCACGGCGGGATGCGCACGCACATCGACTGGCTGCAACCCGATCCATCGCTCTGCTACGGACTGACCGAGACGCTGCGCATTCTCGACATGGCTGAACGCGCCGGCTGGGCACGGCGTCGCACCGTTCCTCATGGCGGCCATCAGCTCGGCCTCAACATGGCCGCGGGACTGGGGCTCGGCGGCACCGAAAGCTATCCCGGCGTCTTCAAGCCCTACGGCGGCTTCGCCGACGACATCCCGGTCGTCGACGGCTACACCAAACCGCACACGACTCCCGGCATCGGCATGGAGCTCAGACGCGAGATGTTCGCCGAGATGCGCCGCCTGATGGAATTCACCTGACGAAAGGTACGTCGTGACCGGCGTCACAATCCTCCCTGTCGATCTCGAAACGCTGATCGCACGCGCGCTCGAAGCGTCGAACACGAGCGCCGGCAATGCGGCTTCGGTCGCTCGCGCGCTCGCGCAGGCGGAGATCGACGGCCAGAAGGGACACGGACTGTCGCGCGTGCCGAGCTACGCGGCGCAAGCGCGTGCCGGCAAAGTTGATGGCCACGCAGTGCCGAAGCTCACGCGTACGCGCACCGCGACGCTCATGGTCGACGTCGCACATGGCTTCGCCTATCCGGCATTCGATCTCGCCATTGCCGAGCTACCGAAGATCGTGGCCGAAACCGGCATCGCTGCGGCGGGCTTCGTGCGCTCGCATCACTTCGGCGTCGCTGGCCGCCACGTCGAGCGCCTCGCCGAGCAGGGCCTCGTCGCGCTGGCCGTCTCCAACACGCCGCAGGCCATGGCTCCCTGGGGCGGCAAGCGCGGCGTTTTCGGCACCAATCCGATCGCCTTTGCAGCGCCACGCAGCGGCGCGGCCCCACTCGTGATCGACATGGCGCTCACGGAAGTCGCGCGCGGCAAGATCGTCACCGCCGCGCAAAAGGGCGAGCCTGTTCCGCTCGGCTGGGCCGTCGACAAGGACGGCCAGCCGACAACGGACGCCAAGGCCGCGCTCGCCGGAACGTTGGTACCCGCGGGCGGCGCCAAGGGTGCGGCGCTGGCGCTGATGGTCGAGACACTCGCCGTCGCGCTGACGGGCGCCAACTTCGCATTCGAGGCGAGCTCGTTCCTAGACGCGAGCGGACCACCACCCGGCGCGGGCCAGCTCCTGATCGCCATCGATCCAGGCGCGTTCGGGGGCGCCGACATGTTTGCGCGCCGCATTTCAACGTTGGCGGAAGCAATCGAAGACGACGATGGCGCGCGACTACCGGGCTCGCGTCGCCTCGCGCTGCGCACTCACGCCAGGGCATCGGGCGTGAGCGTCGACGCGAAGCTGCTCGCCGAGGTCGAACAGCTCGCGAGTGCGAAATAAGCCTTTTCCCGACGCGTCCCCGGCCGGACGATTTATGCGGTTGCAGTGCGCAGCCCGTTGGCACTACGCTGCGACAACACAAAAAATTGAAAAGCGCACTTGGGAGGAAGTCAATGATCCGTAGATTCGCTGCTCCGCTTGCCGCGGGGTCGCTCGTTGCATTGCTCGCCAGCGGCGTTGCTGCTCAGACCGTCGATGGACCGACGGTGAACTGGAACCTTTCGACCTGGGGCAAGCAGCGCGCCTTCACGGCCGGGATGGAGTCGGTCGCGCAGCAGCTCTCCGAGCGCACCGGCGGCAAATTCATCATCAAGACGCACTATGGCGAGGCGCTGTCGCGCGACCGCGAGAACCTCGACGGCATCAAGCTCGGCGCCTTCCAGATGGCGCACTTCTGCAACTTCTACCATCCCGGCAAGAACCCCGCGTGGATGGTTTTCGCGCTGCCGTTCCTCGACCTCGGCGACTGGGAGATCGGCACCAAGGTCCGTCAGGCGATGCTGAAGCATCCGGCCTTCATCAAGGACATGGATCAGTGGAACGCCATGCCCTACAAGTCCGGCCTGTTGCCGCAATACGAGTTCATGGGCAGGGGCAAACCGCCTGAGACGCTGGAAGGCTGGAAGGGACTGCGCGTGCGCGCCGGCGGCGGCCTCGGCGATGCGATGAAGATCCTCGGTGCGGTGCTCTCGACCGTACCGGCGACCGAGACCTACACCGGCATGGAGCGCGGGACGATCGACGCGGTGTCGCTACCCTACACGTACGCGCACGCCTCGTATCAGATCCATACCATCTCGACCTGGTTCACCAATAACATGTCGCCGGGCACGTCCGAATGCGCGGCGGTGATCAACAAGGACGCCTACAACGCGCTGCCGCCCCAGTACAAGAAGCTGCTCGAGGAGGCGCTGCCGAAGGGCTACAAGGACCAGATCGACGCCTACGTGGAGATCGACAAGAAGAATATCCCGATGTTCAAGGCGAAGCTGAAGGAGATCCTCTATTCGGAAGCGGATCTGAAGCGTTTCCGCGAGGTCGCCGGCAAGCCCGTCTGGGACAAGTGGGTCGAAGACAACAAGGGCAAGTTCGACGCACGGAACGTGCTCGATACGCTCCTCGCCGAGATCGAGAAGGCGAAGAAAGAAAAGAAGTAACTCTCGCAAGCCGACCTAAGGCCGCGACGGTCCCGCAACGGGGCCGTCGCCTTCGTGACTCTCCGCACGCCTCACTGTTCGCAGGATTGTCTCCATGAAAGGTGCCACAGTCATGGGCGCCGCCCCCGGAGAAGGGGGCGCACTCGGCGCTATTGATCGCGCCGTCCATGTCGTCGAGCGCGCCACCGCCCTGATCTCGGGCTTCGGCATCTTCGCGATGATGATGCTCGGCGTCGCACAGATCCTCCTGCGCAAGCTGCTCAATTGGCCGGTCCCAGGATACATCGACATCATCGAGATCATGATGACGTTCCTGGTCTTCCTCGGCCTGGCTTACACCGAGCGGCTCGGTGGCCACATCCGCATGGAGATCTTGGTCAACTACATGAAGGGGCGCACGCTGTGGCTGTTCGAGCTCGTCAGCGTCCTGGTCGGCCTGTTCGTCTGCGCGGCGTTGACCAAGTACAGCTGGGACCATGCCGTTCGCGCTTACAATTCCGGTGACTCGACGATCGACATCCAGCTGCTGTGGTGGCCGTCCAAGATGGTCGTGCCGGCCGCACTCGCGCTGCTGTTCATCCGGTTGCTGGTGAGCCTCTGGGGCTATCTCCGTCTCTTCCTCGATCCGACCTTGGCACCGGTCGGCGTGCCGGAGATCATCGACGTCGAGGAGCAGGCACGGCGTGATGTCGCGTCGGCCGGCGTCGACCTCGATGACGACCAGGAGCGCGGCGCCAATGGGCATCGATAATTTCACTCTCGGCATCATCGGCTGCGCGGCGTTGCTGCTGTTCGTGGTCGTCGGCGTGCGCGTCTATCTGGCGGCGGCACTGGTCGGATTGATCGGCTGCGTCGCGATCATCGGCTGGGGACCGGGCGCCGGCCTCGTCGGCACGATCCCACATTCGAAGTCCGTCAACTACACACTGTCCGTGCTGCCGATGTTCATTCTCATCGGCTATCTCGCGTTCTACGCGGGCATGACGCAGTCGCTGTTCGAGGCGGCGAAGGCCTGGATGGGTTGGATGCCCGGAGGCCTGGCGATCGCCACGATTTTTGCGGTAGCGGCGTTCTCCGCGGTGTCGGGCGCATCGACGGCCGCTGCTGCTGTGTTCGCGCGCGTCGCGATTCCGGAGATGCTCAAGGCGAACTACGACAAGCGCCTCGCATCAGGCGTCGTCGCCGCCGGCGGCACACTCGACGCGCTGATCCCTCCGTCCGCGATCATGGTGGTCTACGCGATCATCGTCGAAGCCTCGATAGGCAAGCTGCTCATCGCGGGCTTCATTCCGGGGTTCATCTCGGCCGTCTGCTACGCCGGCATCGTCGTCGTATGGAGCCTCATCAATCCCAAGGTGGGCGCACCGATCCACGGCTACACGTGGAACCAGCGCATGGCGTCGCTTCCCGGGACGCTGCCGGTGATCGGCGTGATCGCGATCATTTTCACGGCCATGTTCCTCGGCTGGGCGACGCCGACGGAAGCGGGCGCACTCGGCGCCTTCGTCGTCTTCATCGTGGCGCTGTTCAACCGGATGAAGGTCGCCCAGCCCAACGAGGCGCTGCTCGAGACGGCAAAGCTGACGGTGATGATCTTCGCGATCATCTGGGGCATCCTCATCTTCGTGCGTTTCCTCGGCTTCGCCGGCCTGCCGGAAGCCTTTGCCCAGTGGGTCGTGCACCTGCCGGTGCCACGGGTGGTCATCATCATCGGCATGCTCTTCGTCTATCTCGTCCTCGGCATGTTCATGGACGCGATCGGGATGATGCTGCTGACGCTGCCGGTGTTCTATCCGGCGGTCATCGCGCTCGGCTACGACCCGATCTGGTTCGGCATCATCGTGGTCAAGATGGCGGGCGTCTGCCTGGTGACGCCGCCGATCGGGTTGAACTGCTTCGTCGTCGGCGCCGTTCGTCGCGACATCCCGCTGACGACGATCTTCCAGGGCGCCCTGCCGTTCGTGATTGCCGACTTCGTCGCCATCGCCCTGTTCATCGCCTTTCCCGAGATCATCACCTTCCTTCCGGATCTCATGCTCAACTGACCCTTTCGAGGCCCGCGCCCGATGTAACCCAGACCATCGGCGCCGAGCATTTACATGCCGGCCGGTTGCCAGCACTGATGATCGCGGACCGCCAGAGCGTCGCGGCCGACGGGAGCGGAGCCGGGGAGGAGCACGGTGGACGACGGCACCAACGGCCGGGTGGGCGAGGGTGAGGCAACACGCGTCTTCCTCGCCACGATCGTCATCCTCACGTTCGTGATGAACACGATCGGGCGCGGCGTGACGGAGACCTTCGCCGTGTTCCTGCTACCCGTGCAGGAAGCGCTCGCGGTATCGCGTTCCGATATGACGCTCACCTATTCGATCTACATGCTCGCGAACGGCATCACGGCGCCTTTCGCGGGCCAGCTCATCGATCGGCTCGGCGCCCGCGCGACCTATGGCCTCGGCCTCTTGGCCCTCGGCGTCGGCTACTACCTCGCCGGCTACGCGACGCATATCGTGCACTACTACATCTGCGTCGGCCTGCTCGGCGGAATCGGCGCGGCGTCGCTTGGCATGGTCGCGGCATCGAGCCTGCTGAGCCGCTGGTTCGTCAACCGCATCGGCTCGATCATGTCGCTGCCGTATGCGGCGGTCGGCGCCGGAATGATCGCGATCCCGCCGCTCGCCCAGGTACTCATCGACTGGTACGGCTGGCGCACCAGCCTTCATCTGCTCGGCGCCGGCGTGCTGGTCCTGCTGCCCATTGTCGTGTTGCTGCCGCTCGGCCGCATCACGGCGGGCTCGCCGTCGTGGCAGGAGCTGCGCGCGCGCCAGTCGGGAACCGCGAGCCGCAATCCGTGGCCGGTCTCCGCCGTCGTGCGCACCGGCGCGTTCTGGGGATTGTTCGCCGCCTACATGTTCACGTCGATCTCGGCCTACGCGGTACTGCCGCAATCGGTCGCGGCGCTCATCGAGAGCGGCTTTGCGCCGCTGGTTGCAGCAAGCGCCTTCGGCCTCATGGGGCTGCTGTCGACTCTCGGCATCGTGGCGATCGGCTGGATGTCGGATCGCTACGGCCGGATTGCGACTGTCACGCTATCGTATGTCATCACCATCATCGGCGTGCTCGCGCTGATCGCCACCGTCCGCTACCCGTCGCTGCTGCTGATGTATGCTTTCGTCGTCTGCTTCGGGCTCATGCAGGGGGCGCGCGGGCCGATCCTGGTCGCGCTCGTTTCCGTGCTCTATCCCGGCGGCGGAGTCGGCAGCATCTTCGGCGCGATGTCGCTCGGTCTCGGGATCGGTGCCGCGCTCGGCTCGTGGGCATCGGGCCTATTGCATGAAGTCGCGGGCGGTTACACCGCGTCGTTCGGGCTGGCGGTGGTGAGTTCCCTCATAGGGATGCTGATATTTCTGCTGGTGCCGAGCCTGCGCAACGAGCGGCTGGGTCGCGTGCCCTCCGTCGCGCCGGAGCGAGAAGCGCGTTGACCCGTCACTTGCTTATATGAATGACGGAGAGGGCTTGGCGCTCCGCCCCCTTGCAATGGCCCCGCTGGCACACCAAGTAGCGGGAACGGCGCTAGTGGCTTTGCCCTTTGCGCCGTCGCCCGTACGGGCGTTTCCTCCCTGGACTTGGGCCGCGTTTCGTCGCGGCCTTTTTTTCGTGTCGATGCGCCGTCAGGTCGTCAGCGGAAAATTGCCTTCCTGCCGGAGAAATAGTCGTCGATCGCACCGGTGATCGCCGCCGAAATCTTGCGCTGCCACTCGACTGACATCATCTGGCGCTCGTCCTCCGCATGACTGATGTAGCCGAGCTCGATCAGCACGGCCGGCGTCTCGGCCTGTCGCAGCACGGCGAAGTTGGCGGCGCGCTGCGGATCGCGGCTCAGCGTCACGCGGTTGCGAAGGTGCTTCGCTGCGAGCCGGCGGAAATTGAGCGCAAGCCCATCTGTCTCGCGCGCCATCAGGTCGAAGAGGATGCTCTTGACCTCGTCCTTGTCATCCGACGTGAGCTGCGCACCTGAGAGGAGATCAGCCGCGTTTTCTTTGTCGGCGAGGCGCCGCGCCTGCTCGTCGCTCGCGCGGTGGGCCAGCGAGTAGACCGTCGCTCCACGAATCGCGCCGGCCAGCTGGCGTTGCTCGAGGGAGTCGGCGTGAAGTGAAATGAAGAGGTTCGCGCCGTTCTGTTGCGATATCCGGATGCGCCGGTCGAGCGGCACGAAGACGTCGTTCGTGCGGGTCATCACGACGCGGTAGCGGCCGCTCGCAATTAACGTACGACGGAGTTCTTGCGCCACCGCGAGCACGATATCCTTCTCCGCGCCGGCCGCACCCTGTGCACCGGTATCGACGCCGCCGTGACCTGGATCGATGACGATGGTCGGGATGCTTTGTCCGGCCGGGGCGGCTGCCTGCGCCGCGTCGTCGCCGCCGGTCTTGAGGCGCGCGACGCTCTCGACGGCCGCCGCGACCTCCTTCTCGCTCAGCTCGACGGCACTCGACGGCACCAGCTCGATCTCGAGCCGATGGCGCCCATGCGCGCCTTCGCGCAGCATCCGCGTCGCCTCGACCTTCACCGGGCCCGTCGGCTCGATGACGACGCGTGACTTGCCCGGCGCGAACGCCCCGAAGCGGAACGAGCGGACGAGACCGCCGCCTGTGCGGCCCGACGTTGGCGCGAGCGCGAATTCGACGTTCGTGAGGTCGACGACGACGCGGTCGGGCGTCGTCAGGCGGAAGACCTGGTATTCGGCCGGACCGGTGAGATCGAACGCCAGCCGGGTGCGCGACGGGGTGCTGGAGACACCGCTGGCGTCCACGATGACCGGGGCCTCCGGCAGGGCAGGCTTCGCCGTGGCGGCAGGCTCCGGCGCGGGAACCTGCGGGGACGAAGGTGGAAGCGATTTCTGGTGCGTCGAGCTCTGAGCTTGAACGGTCGCAGCCAATGCCGACAACGTGCACGCGAAAACGAGCCTGCACACAACCGCGCGCGCCGTCGTCAACCGGCATCCTCGGGCGATATTCCGCCTACCCAGCATCCGAAATTCTTCGCAGCAAAAGAGCACGGCGTCAGATTAACCTATCCTCGATCGAATCAGGGCAATTGTGAGCAACGCGCACACGTAAAGTGATCGCATGCCAAACTATAACCCTTTGGTGGCCCTTGCCTCACCTGAGGCAAGGTCGTAGTTATATAACCGTGTGTCGTTCTTGCCGCGACGCGTTGCTGCTGGGATCCGTTCGTATCCTGCCAAGCTGTTGAGCGCGAGCTGATTGCAGTATCCGGTATCGGAGTACCGGACGACCTGCACAACGATTGCGGCCCGGGAAGCCGGGCTGGATCGAAAAGCTCTTCGCCGCACGCGAGGTTTTGGCGCAACGATCGCCGCCTGCGGCCCACGGTGTGCTTGGGGAACTTTGTAGCCCGGTTTCTTGACAGTTCTCGACGCCAATCGAGCCGCGAGACGCTGGCTGCAATTGAATTCTGAACCAGACCGGCGTCCAAGGAAGCCGGCTATTAGGACTTTCCAAGAACAAAGGGGCGGAAAGCCTCTCCGAGGATCAATGAAATACCGGAGCTTCACCTCAATGACCCCGACCGCACCTGAGATTCGGGCGCGGCGAGACGCTGTGCACGCGAGGGCGATTGCCCATCGCGGCGCCGGCGCCTGCGCATCGGGTGCGAGCTGGTGGATGGCTCCTTCGCCAACCCCTCAATCAGCCAACCCGCGCATTCACCCCCCTCGCTCGCTGTCCGCCGCCCACACACGCGGCAGGACCCCGGGCCTCGGGCGGCGCGCCCAGGATCAAATCCCATGGAAAAGAACAAGATGCTTATCGATGCCACCCACCCCGAGGAGACTCGGGTGGTGGTACTCAGAGGAGGCAGAGTAGAAGAATTCGATTTCGAATCGGCGTCACGCAAGCCGCTCCGCGGCAATATCTATCTCGCGAAGGTCACGCGGGTGGAGCCGTCTCTCCAGGCGGCGTTCGTCGAATACGGCGGCAACCGCCACGGATTCCTCGCCTTCAGCGAAATCCATCCGGACTACTACCAGATCCCGTTTGCCGACCGTCAGGCGCTCATCGACGAGGAGGTCGAGGAGGAAGCCCGCGCCGAGCGCGAGGCCGATGCCCGCGCTGAGCGGCGTGAACGCGGCGAACCGCGCGAGCGGGGCCGTGGACGTGGCCGCCATCGCCGCAACGGGGACAATGACGCCGCCGCGCCCGAGGCGGCCGATGATGCTGGTCCCGAGGTCATCGAGGCGGACGCCCCTCACGACCACGATCATGGTGACGAGCATCATGACCATGACCACCGTGACCACGATCACGCCGCCCACGAGCACGGCGACGCGTCCGCACCGGCTGCGCCATTCGCCGAAGAGCCCGCCGCAGAGGCGCCGCGCGCTGCACCGCTCGTTCACCCGCGCGAGGAAACGCTGAGCGAGCCCGTCGAGGCCATCGAAACACGCTTCGAAGCCATCGATATCGCGCAGGCGCACGAGTCGCCCGTCGAGGCGTCGTCCGCCCCGACATCTGGCGAGTCGCTCGAGGACGCGCCGGCCCCGATCGGCCTCGTCGAGGACGAAGGCGTCACCGAGGTCGAGGAAGGCAGCAACGGCAGCGGCCCTGCCCCCGAAGCGATCGAGCAAGTCGGCGCCGAGGACGCCCTGGAGGAGCTGCCCGAGCGTCCGCGCCGTCGTGCCCGCCAGTACAAGATCCAGGAAGTCATCAAACGGCGCCAGATCATCCTAATCCAGGTCGTCAAGGAGGAGCGCGGCAACAAGGGCGCGGCGCTCACGACCTATCTCTCGCTCGCCGGCCGCTACACCGTCCTCATGCCCAACACCGGCCGGGGCGGCGGCATCTCGCGCAAGATCACCAATGCGCAGGACCGCAGGCGCCTCAAGGCGATCGCGGAGGAGCTCGAGGTTCCGGAGGGGATGGGCCTCATCGTCCGCACCGCCGGCGCCGCGCGCAACCAGCAGGAAATCCGCCGCGACTTCGAGTACCTGCTGCGGCTCTGGGAGAGCGTGCGCGACCTGACGCTACAGTCGACCGCGCCGTGCCTCGTCTACGAGGAAGGCAATCTGATCAAGCGCTCGCTGCGCGATCTCTACTCCAAGGACATCGACCAGGTCCTGGTCGCCGGCGACGAGGCCTATGAGGAGGCGCACGGCTTCCTCAGCATGCTCATGCCGAGCCATTCCGATAGCGTCGTTGCGTATCGCGAGCCCGAGCCGCTGTTCACGCGCTTCCAGATCGAGCGCCAGCTCAACGCGATGTTCAGCCCCCACGTGACGCTACGGTCCGGCGGCTACCTCGTCATCAACCAGACCGAAGCGCTGGTCGCAATCGACGTCAACTCGGGCAAGTCTACGCGCGAGTTCTCGATCGAGGAGACGGCGCTCAGCACCAACCTCGAAGCAGCGGACGAGATCGCCCGCCAGCTCAAGCTGCGCGACCTCGCCGGGTTGATTGTCGTCGACTTCATCGACATGGAGGAGAAGCGTAACAACCGCGCCGTGGAGCGGCGGATCAAGGACGCGCTGCGTCATGACCGTGCGCGCATCCAGGTCGGCCACATCTCGCACTTCGGCCTGCTCGAGATGTCGCGCCAGCGCCTGCGCACCGGCGTGCTCGAAGGTTCGACGTCGCAGTGCCCGCACTGCCAGGGCACCGGCATCATCCGATCGACCGAGTCGGTCGTGCTCGCGGTGCTGCGTGGCGTCGAGGACTATCTTACGAAGGGACCGGTGACCTCTATCTCGGTCCTCACGACCGCATCCGTCGCGCTCTATATCCTCAATCACAAGCGGCCCTTCATCACCGAGATCGAGCAGCGCTACGGCATCTCCGTCACCGTCCAGGCGAGCGAGCGGATGCAGGGTGCCAGCTTCGCAGTCGAGCGCACGAGCGAGCCGGTCACCGCGCCCGCCCGCGCCCAGCGCAATGTCGTCAGCATGGATTGGGGCTTCGACGGCAGCGAGGCCGAGGCCGAAGCGGACGAGGAAGTCGAAACCACCGCCGAAGCCCGCGAGCCTCGCGAGCCCCGCGAAGCCCGAGAGGGTGGCGGCGGCGAGGAAGAGCGCGGCGAAGGCCGTTCGCGTCGCCGTCGGCGCCGCGGCCGCGGACGGCGCGATGAGCGTGGACCGCGCGATCGCGTCGAGACGCAGGGCGAAGCAGGCGATGATGCCGGCGCCACAGCGGGCGAGTTCCGGGACGATCGTGATGGCGATGGCGGTGAGCGCCACGAGATCCCGATCACAGAAGGCGATGCCGGCGCGGACGACGGTGTGGAAGAGATGGCCGACGGCGGACCGGATCGCGAGCCTGGCCGCGGTGGCGAGGCTGGCGACGGTTCACGCAGCCGCCGGCGCAGGCGCGGTCGCCGTGGTGGCCGGTCACGCAACCGGGAAGGTGGCACGGGAGCGGGCGACGAGATGATTGCCGGCACGCCTGCCGATCCGCACGCCGAGCAGCCCTATGTCGATCCGTCCTTCATGCCACACGGCGGATGGGAGGAGGGCCGTCCGACGCCGAGGCGCGCTGAGCCGGTCGAAGGCGCTGTGAGCGCGCGGGACGACGATGGGGCGGCTGCGCAGGTCGCCGAGCGTACAGAGGTTCACGAGACGCCCAAGCCCGACCTCTCGTGGGAGATCAAGGGCGCGGCTCAGGAGCCGGAGCCGGCGCCAGCGGCTGAAACTGTGTCTGCAAGTGCCCGTGACGAGGCTCCGGTCGAGGCGCCGCCGAAAGCGGAAGAGCCCGCCCCCGTCATGCCGGCCTCGGCGCCGGCAGCGGCCGAGCCGCGCGCCCGCGAGCAGACGATGGAGAAGCCGGCGGAGGCCGGTGCCCTGACGCTGGAGCCCGAACCGAAAGCCGAGACGCCGGCGCCGAGCCAGCCGGAGGAGCCCCCGCGGCGCGGCTGGTGGCAGCGCCGGTTCGGCGGCGCCTGAGCTGCCTCACATCCATCCTGGTGTAATCAGTGGCCCGCACTCCGGTGCGGGCCATTCGCTTGCCGCGTTGCCATCGCGGATATCCACAATCGGCGTGGCGCTAGAGCACTATCCATCCTCATTCGGTAAATGCGACTTTAAGATCAGCCCAACGGTGGGCCGCATTTAAGGTCTGACGCTTTAGTGGCGCAGGACCAGCCATAAATCCTCGCCGATCGCATGCCAGCTTGACGACCGCGCGGTGGCTGGAAGACGCTGTCGGGCAGTGAGTTTCAGTCGCTGCAGCCGGGTGCTCGATCCGGTCTTGCGCACGGTTTTTTCGAAGGGGGTAGTCGCATGTCCTCGGTCGTCGCGCTGACACCCAAGGAAGGCAGAGGCATGGTGCCCGTTGGCGGCGCAGCGCCGGCCGGCCCGCCGCCAATTCCGGCCGGTACCGCGCCCGCGCACGCGCCGACCCAGCAGGCCGATACCGCCGCCGAGGTCATCGAAGCGATCCTCTCCCACGCCGATGATCGCGAGAAGTTCATTCCCGTCACCCGCGCTGCGCTGATGGAACGCCTGACGCGGCAGCAGTCGTGGCGCGGCAACCAGGGCAAGGAAACACGTCGCTTCTTCCGCTATCTCGACTACTGGCGGCAGGCCAATTACTCCGCCCACCTGATCGAGATGGGCCAAAGCTACGAACCCTTCAATCCCGACAGCGACCTGCTCGTCACACGCCGCTACACCGAGGCCGAGAAGGCGGCGCTCCGCGCCCGCCTCCTCGAGCAGACGCAGATGCTGCTCGAACAGGCGAACTACACCCGTATCGACCCGTCGGACGTCAAGCTGATCCTGACCACCGACAGCCACTATGGGCTCGACCTCGAAGTCGACATGGACGCCTTCGACGAGCTGCTGATCTACTATCGCGGCGCGTCCAAGCGCCGTCACAGCCGCCGCGACGCGCGCAAGCTCTACCTGTTCAAGGAAGAGTACGACGTGCCGATCTTCCAGCGGATGCTCGTGCTGTTCAAGCTCAAACCCGAGGACCAGCGGGTGCGCGAGGTCATGCGTGCCAAGGGCATCGACCGCAAGGCCGCCGAGAAATACGTACGCAAGCTACGCGGATCGATGGCGAGCGAGATCAAGCCCGACATGATCTACCTCAAGCTGTTCAAGAACATCCCGCGCTCCGATCTCGAGATGTGCTTCCCGAACACGGCGGTGCGCTTCCGCCTGCTCGACAAGCTGCGCCTCGGCGTCACTGCGGGCGGCGGCTTCGGCATGGGTGTCGTCGGCACCGCGACCAAGCTCGCCGTCGCCGCCAATCCGGTGGCTCTCGCGGGCGCCGCCCTCACGCTCGGCGGCCTCGCCTTCCGCCAGGGGATGAAATTCATCCACAAGCGCAACGAGTACATGGTTACGATGGCGCAGAACCTCTACTTCCACGCCCTCGCCGACAATCGCGGCGTCATGACCGTGCTTGCCGATCGCGCAGCCGAAGAGGACGTCAAGGAGGAGATGCTGCTCTACAGCGTGCTGGCGAAGGATCCCGTGCACGTCAACGAACTCGACGACGTCGATGCCGCGATCGAACAGCAGCTCCTCAATACGTTCGGCGTCAACGTCAACTTCGACTTGCACGACGCCTTTGCGCGATTGAAGCGGGACGGGATAATTTCGGTGCGACCCGACGGCTGGATCACGACGCTGTCTCCGGCCGACGCTGCGCTCCACATCGACCGCCTGTGGGACGGCTATCTCGACTCCCTTCCCGATCCGACCCGCGGCGAAGGCGTCGAGTTCGAGGACGAGCAGGCGGGGTGAGGCAAGACGATTTGGTCAAGACGTCACCGACACCGCCTTTGACGGCTAGGCGACATACCTGAACACAGTGAACTGAAACGACTGCGTGGCACCAAAAGGGGTTTGGTGGACACTACGTTGCGAGTGCGTGAGCTCGAACCCCGGCCCAAGCGCGTCGGCGAGCCGTGCGGGATCGTAGCGGACAACCGGCAGCCCGCTGCACTTTTCGGGGCCGTCCATGGCAAATGTCGCGATGATCGCGTGCCCGCCGGGCGAGAGGGCCTGCCGTAGACACGCCACATAGGCGGAGCGATCTTCCTCCGTGACGAGGAAATGGAAAGTCGCACGGTCGTGCCACACTTCGTACTGGCGCTCCGGGACCCAAGCCGTGATGTCGGCGACGATCCAGGTTACGGCCTCGGCACGCTCCCCGAGGCGGGTTCGGGCTTTGTCCAGCGCGGCGGGCGAGAGATCCAGCGCGGCGACGTTGATGTATCCCTTGTCCACGAGATGGTCGACAAGGCGCGAAGTGCCCGCACCGATATCGATGATCGGCGACGAAAGAGACGAAGCGGCGGCAGTGACGAGGGAGAGCGAGGGCTCGGGATTGTCCTGGGTCCAGCTAACCTCCTGATCAGCCTTCAACTGATAGGTCCGCTTCCAGTGGTCTTGGCGATGCTCGCCGTCCATGGGATGCTGAGCCCGTGCGAGAGGCAACGATGATGCCAGCCCTCTTGAAATAGGCGGCGCGGCATCATTCAATCATAATGGTGAATGATTGATCTATCAGATCGAGATGTCAAGCATCGGACCCAAGCAGGCGGTATTTGCGAGTCTCGCCGAGATCGCGCAGGCGCTAGGCCACGCTCATCGCCTGGAGCTGTTGGAGCACATCGGGCAGGGAGAGCGCAGCGTCGAAGAGCTGGCCGCGTTGTGCGAGCTGACATTTGCGAACGCTTCCCGCCATCTCCAGATCCTGCGTCGCGCAGCTCTTGTGGCGACCCGTCGCGACGGCAAGCGCGTCCTGTATTCTCTTTCCGGCGATGCAGAGGTCGTTGCGCTGATGAAAGCCCTGGGGCGCGTCGGTGAACGCAACGCCGCCGAGATCGCGCGCGTGACCGCGTACTACTTCCGGGCGCGCGATGCCATGGAGCCAGTCACGCGGAAAATGCTGGTCAAGCGGCTGAAGGATGAGCACATCACCGTGCTGGACGTCCGGCCGGCAGCAGAGTTCGCGTTGGGGCATCTGCCGTCGGCCGTGAACATCCCCTGGTCCGACCTGAAGAAGCGGCTTGCCGAATTGCCGAAGGGGCGCGAGATAGTCGCATACTGCCGAGGGCCATACTGCGTGCTCTCGTTCGAAGCCGTAGCGCTTCTGCGCGTGCGGGGCTACACCGCGCATCGGCTGGAGGACGGCTTTCCGGAGTGGAAAGCCGCCGGCCTACCGCTGCAGGTCGGCTCTGGGGCCTGATATAGAAGCGGACTTCCCCAAACCGCCTACCCCCGCCGTGCAGCCTCGATCTTGGCGACGTCGATCTTGCCCATGGTCATCATGGCGTCGAACGCGCGCTTGGCCTCGGCGCCGCCGGCCGCCATCGCCTCGGTCAGCACGCGCGGCGTGATCTGCCAGGAGATGCCCCACTTGTCCTTGCACCAGCCACAGGCGCTCTCCTTGCCACCGTTCCCCACGATCGCAGTCCAATAGCGGTCGGTCTCCGCCTGATCGTCGGTGGCGATCTGGAAGGAGAAGGCTTCGGTGTGCTTGAAAACAGGACCGCCGTTGAGGCCGATGCAGCGGATGCCCGCCACAGTAAAATCCACAGTCAGCACGTCACCTTTCTTGCCGGATGGATAGTCGCTCGGCGCGCGGTGGACCGCGTGTACGGCGCTGTCGGGAAAGACCTCGGCATAGAAGCGTGCCGCAGCCTCGGCATCCTTATCGTACCAGACGCAGATCGTGTTCTTGGCCATCGCGTTCCCTTTCCAGTCAGCAAGCCTCTACGACCCAAGGACGTTACTGCCTATGCCGTTCCGACAGTCCGACGCGATTTATTTCATTTAAATAGGTCCCCAAATGAAAGCGCGCCCCCCGTGGGGACGGGAGGCGCGCGATCTGTCTCTAGCTGGTCGTTCTGGTGGCCCGGATCAAGCCGCCTGACGCTGCCGCCGACGTGCGGCCTTTGCCCGGCCGAACGAAACCGGCTGTCGGGCTGCCGCCTGCCAACGGCGGGGCTCCAGGGCCTCGCCGCGACGATGCTCCTTCACCTGCACGTCGGCGGCGTCGAACGCCGCCTTGAGCAGGGGCACGACGAGGTGCGGCTTGGTATCGCCGCACATGAACACGTCGAGCGCCGCATAGCCGGCCTCGGGCCAGCTATGGATGGTGATGTGCGACTCAGCCAGCACGGCCACCCCAGCGACCCCGCCCTTCGGCGACGTTGGATGGAGATGCGTGTGGAGCAGCGTCGCCCCAGCCGCCCGGGCACAGCGCTCGAGCGTCGTCTTGATGTAGGGCAAGTCGTCCAGGCGCTTGCCGCCAAACACGTCGATGATGAGGTGCGAACCCGCGAACCTCACGCCGTCACGCTCAACGAAGTAGTCCTTACGATCGTCGATAGCGACGGGTGCAGCGTAGATAAGGTCTTCCTTTTGGGCGGGGCTTGAACGAGTCAAGTCCATCCCCAATTGGAAGAGGGCGTCATCAAAGGCCATGTGACCCTCCCCAACCAGCAGACAGATGTGACCCGTCCGCTCCTTACCTTGGGGTTTCAGGAGATCCTTGACCTTTGGGGCAGGTGGACGAACGGAGACGCGTGATATGAGGCCAATCGCCCCCCCACGCAAGACCTTTTGACCCCTTGAGACGAAAAAGTTTTCCCTGCGGCCGACTACCACGACAGTCGGACGTCTGACGGGCGCTGCCGCCTCGAGTTTGGCGGCCTCAGCGGTCGAGAAAGCGCTTGAGCAGCTCCTTGGCGCGTTTTGCGCCCTTTTCCGCTTCCGGCGTGTCGCCGAGCAGGCGCTTCGCGGCCTTGTCGATGTCCTCGTCCTTGACCCCGCGAGCGGCATCCCGCGCCGCCTCGATTGCCTTCTGCGGGCTCTTGAGGACGCTCTGGTAGTCGGCGCTGAGTCGCGGCCGGTTCCAGGGGCCGTTGAGCTGCAGCGGCACGGAGAGCCCTGCGAATCGGTTGCTGGCGCCGGAGGCTGCGTCGCTCGCGATGCGCGGGCTCAGCGTCAGCTCGAGTGTGCGCGACCGCAAGTCGATGGTGCCAGAGCTGTCGAGGCTGATCGGCGACGCGGCGATGCGCATGTCCTTGCCCGTCGCGACGCCGTCCTTGATTGCGACCGCTGCCGCAAGCCGCTCGAACCGCGTGCGCGCGTCCGGGTCGCGCTTCAGATTCGGCAACTGCAGCCGGCGCGCCGTCGCCAGGATGTCGTCGATGCTCCAACCGCGGATCGCACCCTTGGCGATGTCGATCGTCGCAGTGCCGGTGAGCGTATCCACGATCTCCTTTTCGGTCGCGCCATGGCCGGCGACCGCGAGGCGAATCCGCGCCGGACCTTCCAACATCTCAAAGCGGCCCGAATTGCTCAGCGTCTCGAGTGCACTGACATCGTCGAGCGCGAGGTCGATACCCACGTGCCCGGACGCGGATGCCGTGATCACACCCCGAGCACGACCGCCGTGCATGACCCCTTCGCGGATGTCGATCTTCATCGCGCCGTCGGCGAGGGTCAAATTGCCTGCGGCGTCGGTCAGCGTCGCACCGCGCCACACGAGGCGCGAGGCCCGCAGCCGCGCCTCACCGTCAGCGCTGGCGAGCGTGACGAACGGGATCGGCTCGGTGCGCCAGGTGCGTTGCGAGCGCAGAAGGCCGCCGTTCGCGGGATCGTTGTCGGCATCCTCATCGGCGGCGGCGGCAGGCGGCGGCGTGGCGGGCGCGGGGGCTGCCGTGGTCTCGACACGACGTACCTCACGAGACCGCTTCCGGGGTTGCTGCTCGTCTGCCGGCTGCTCCTTGGACTGCTGGCGGCGCTGCGCTCGGTCGCCCGGTCGCTGATCAGCCCGCTGGTCCACGCGCTGATCGGCTGGCGCGCGCAGGCGATCGATGTCGAGCTCGGCGAAGTTCAGGTCGGCGGCGAAACGCAGGCGCGTATCGCCATGGTCGATCGTGATCCGGCCGCCCGCCTTCGCACCTTCGAGGCTCAGGTCCATCTGCTCAAGAGTGGTGCGGCTACCTTGCGCGTCGATCCGGCCCTTGAACGACATCGGCCCAGTCAGTGTTGCGTCGCGAGACCTGAAGCCCAGCCAGCGCAATGCGCTGCGCGCATCCTTGGTCGAGACGTCGAGCGCGCCGTTCGCGACCGGCCGATCGGCCAGATCGAGCGAGCCGTCGTAAGAGGTCGTGCCATGACGCCCATCCAGCTTGAGCGCGATCCGGTCCGCGTGCTTGGACCGGCTCCCCTCCGGCAGCGCTGCCTGAAGCTGGACCTTCACTGTTTCGCCGGCGAACGAGAACGTGCCAGCCATGACCAGTCGCGCGTCCTTCCCGCTACGCTCGGCGACCCGAAGCTGGACCTGGTCGGACTGCACGAGGCTTCCCGTGCGCAAATCGCGGTAGCGGACGATGCCGTCTGAGATGCGGATCGACGGGATTGCCGCGGCATTTCCGGAGCGGGCGTGCGCCTCGTCACGCGGAGAGGCCGTCTCGCTGACATCGCGCAGCACCGGCGGCGCGAAGCGGCCCGCCGACTCGCCATCCTTGAGTTGCGCGACGCGAACAGATTGCAGCTCCGCGCGTTGCCGGTCTCGTTGAATTTGGGCGCGATCGCGCGCTTGGTCCAATTGGGCGCGATCGCGCCCGGGCCTCAGCCACTTCCGCTTGCCTTCGGCGTCGACGACCAGATCGAGCTGCGGGCGGCGCACGACGACGCGCTCGGCCTGGACCTTGCCGCGCAGCAGTGCCGACATCTGCGGCTCGACCTCGATCGATTCGATGCGCAGCACGGGTGCACCGCCCTCGCCCGGCGTCGCCACCACAACGTCGCGGAACTCGACCGACGGCCCCGGCACCAGCCGCAGCGTCGTCTGCCCGTTGATCTCGAGCAGGTAGCCGGTGCGGGCCTGGAACTCCGCGATCAGGCGCTCGCGCACAATGTCGACGGGTGGCGCGATCAGCAGAAAGGTCGTGACCGCCACGACGACGAAAAGGATCGCAATCCCGAGGTAGGTCGCGAACGTGCGCACCAGCGAGCGGCGACGCGGCGGCGGACGGCGGGCGGGGCGCGCGGGTGGCCGCTGCGCCTGAGGCGGCGACGCCCGCTCCGGCGGTGGCTCTCGCCCCGCTTCTGGCCCCAATTCTGGCCTGGTTGTCGCCTGCGCGGTCATCAGGTGCCGATTGGATCCCTAAAACAGCCGAGATGGCGAATTGTAGACCCACAATCGCACGGGATTGGGGCGGAACCAGACGCACCTATCCGTCAGATATCGAGGTCCTTCGCGAACGCTGCGCGCTCCTGGATGAAGCGGAACCGCAGCTCCGGCTTCGATCCCATCAGCGCATTGACCGCATCGCTGACCGACGCCTTGTCCCCGTCCGTCACCTCGACACGCAGCAACAGCCGGCGATCGGGATCCATGGTGGTCGTCTTCAGGTCCTTGAAATCCATCTCGCCAAGGCCCTTGAAGCGGGTGATGTCGACCTTGCCGCGGCCCTTGAACTCGCCTTCGAGGAGCTGATCCTTGTGGCGGTCGTCGCGGGCGTAGATCACCTTGCTGCCCTGGGTCAGGCGATAGAGCGGCGGCACGGCGAGGAACAGGTGGCCGTTCTCAACCAGCTCCGGCATCTCCTGGTAGAAGAAGGTGATCAGCAGCGACGCGATATGAGCGCCGTCGACGTCCGCGTCGGTCATGACGATCACGCGGTCGTAGCGCAGGTCCTCGTCGCGGTACTTGGTGCCCGTGCCGACGCCCAGCGCGGTGATCAGGTCGGTCAGGAGCTGGTTCTGCGACAGCTTCGCCGTCGTGGCATTGGCGACGTTGAGGATCTTGCCGCGCAGCGGCAGCACCGCCTGCGTCTTCGGGTTGCGCGCCTGCTTGGCAGAGCCGCCGGCCGAGTCGCCCTCGACGAGGAAGATCTCGGTGTCTCCGCTCGAGTTGGCGCAGTCGATCAGCTTGCCGGGAAGGCGCAGCTTGCGCGTCGCGTTCTGGCGGCCGATCTCCTTCTCGCGGCGGCGCTTGAGGCGATCCTCGGCCTGGTCAATGGTCCATTCGAGAAGGCGCGTCGCCTGCTGCGGACTGTCGGCGAGCCAATGGTCGAAAGCATCGCGGATCGCATTCTCGACGATGCGTGCCGCCTCCATCGTCGCGAGGCGATCCTTCGTCTGGCCCTGGAACTCCGGCTCGCGGATGAAGACGGACAGCATTCCCGCCGACGTGCCGAGAATGTCCTCGGCCGTGATCTGTGCGGCCTTCTTGCTGCCGGTGAGCTCGCCGTACGCGCGCAGGCCCTTGGTGAGCGCGTTGCGCAGGCCCTGCTCGTGCGTGCCGCCCTCGGGCGTCGGCACGGTGTTGCAGTAGGAGTGGAGGAAGCCGTCCTCGTCGCTGATCCAGCACAGCGCCCATTCGACCGAGCCGTGCCCCATCTCCTTCTCGATACGGCCGGCGAAGAGATCTTTGGTCACCCGTGTGCGGCCGTCGATCGAGGCCGTCAGGTAGTCCTTGAGGCCGCCCGGGAAATGGAACACCGCCTCGGCTGGCGTGTCGTCCTTGATCAGCGAGGGATCGCAGAACCAGCGGATCTCGACGCCGCCGAACAGGTACGCTTTCGAGCGCGCCATCTTGAGGAGGCGCGCCGGCTTGAACGTCGCCCCCTTGCCGAAGATCTGCTCGTCGGGATGGAACTTCACCGTCGTGCCGCGCCGGTTCATGATCGAACCGAGCTTCTCGAGCTTCGTTTGCGGAATGCCGCGGCTGAAGATCATGCGGTAGAGCTGCTGGCCGCGTGCCACCTCGACCTCGAGACGGTCGGAGAGCGCGTTCACGACAGAGACGCCGACGCCGTGCAGGCCGCCGGAGGTCTCGTAGGCTTTGCTGTCGAACTTACCGCCGGCGTGCAGCGTGCACATGACGACTTCGAGCGCCGACTTGTTCTTGAACTTCGGGTGCGGGTCGATCGGAATGCCTCGACCGTTGTCGGCAACGCTCAGGTAGCCCTCCGCATCGAGGCGCACCTCGATCCAGGTCGCGTGACCGGCGACTGCCTCGTCCATCGAGTTGTCGATCACCTCGGCGAAGAGGTGGTGCAGCGCTTTCTCGTCGGTGCCGCCGATGTACATGCCCGGGCGCCGACGCACCGGTTCGAGCCCTTCCAGGACTTCGATCAGGCTGGCGTTGTAGTCGTCGGACGCGTCGGCGGACTTGCGGGCACGCAGGGGTTTATCGGTCAACTCGGCCTCGAGCTTGGCGAACAGGTCACGGGAGGATGCCATTGCGTATGGCTCCGATCATGTCATTGCGGGATTCTGTGACGCATCACATGCGAAGAGGGGCGGAAAGCCGCCGAATCTCGGGGCGCGCCCGTGCCGAGGGTGGTCGCATGGGGGGCCCCCCATTGGCAAGACCCGGTGGGGAAATCCCCAGGCACCGGGTGGCCGCCAAGGCACGGAAGCTGCGGTTTTTCTGCTGATTCGCCCTTGCTGCTCAGAAATCCAGATCCTCGTAGTGCGACGGTGGCGCGATCGCGGAGATACGGTCGACGAGCAGGGGGCGGAACGACGGGCGCGACTTGATCCGCGCGTACCACGCCTTCGCTTCCGGTGCATCTTCCCATGGCACCTCGCCGAGGTAGTCGAGGCACGATAGCTGTGCCGCGGCGGCGAGATCGGCGAAACTCATCGCGTCTCCCGCCAGCCAGCGGCGCGTATCGGCGAGATAACCGAGGTAGCTGAGATGTTGGCGCAGCGCGACGTGGATGGCACGGAGCGCGCTTGATCGCGGCGCCCCATGCGGCACGTGGTTAGGCACGAGGCGCGGCCACACCTTCTCGGTGAGGATCGGCTGCGTGATCTCGCGGTCGAGCCGGCGGTGAAACCAATCGACGAGCCGGCGAACCTCCGCGCGATCCTCCAGCGAGCCTGGAAAGAGCCGCAGTCCCCTCGGATCGAAGGCCCCGCGCTGGCTCAACTCGTCGAGGCGCTCGCTGATCGCATAGGCGCCGGCGACTATGCCGCCGTCCTCGAGTTCCAGTATGGGCAGATCACCCGGCAGCTCGAGCCCGCGCGCGCCCGGCACCGCCGCCTCGGGGCCCTCGTCGACAAGCTCGTGTGGGCTGTTGAGCTCGGTCAGCGCCAGCCGGATCGACCGGGAGAACGGGCACAACCGAAAATGCCTCAACCGCTGCATGAACGCTCTCGCAGCCCGTAGGCATTGCCGGAGGGAGAAACACAATTTGCCGCAGCGACGCTAATTCTGCGCCAGACCCGCGAGGTCAGAGGACCTTGCCCGCAACGCGATCCGCCGACGCGGGTGTTACCTTGTCGTGACCGGCATCGCGCACCGTGAAGATGAGCCGCACAGGCTCAGCATCCAACGCACCGACCAGCCGCGCGGTGACGAGTTGCAACCGCACGCCCGGCAGCCCGACAACCGGCGCGTCCATTTCCGCGGCGTCGATCACCTCGACGTCACGCGATCCTACCGAACCGGGCGCGAGCCGCACCCGCGCGCCAATCGCCAGCGGCTCGTTCAACACGCCGGACTGCACTGCCACGCCATCGATAAGAAGGGCGGGCGGCGGCGTCACCCGAACCGCGGCCTTGGTCACCGGCACCTGACGGTCGCCGTCTGACACGACCTCGTCGAGCAGGATGTTACCGAGCGGCGCCGAGCGCGCGTAGCTGCGTTCGAGCAGCCTATCCGGGTTAAGGAACCCGGCCCCGGCTACTGCAACGCCGACCGCCATTCCAAATGCGACCGCCACAGCGGCCAGCCGGCTGTTGCCGGACAACACCCTCGAGCTTGCCATGCTGACGCCTCTCATTTCGAACCGCACCGGCATCATCCCCCTCAAGTCAAACCGAACTCGTATATGGGTTGATGGCGCCGATTCGCCAAATTCAGCAGTGAATCTCCACGGCGTCCATGGCCGAAGCGTGGCAGGGTCAACACGACCTTATGCTAGCCCCCGGCACTCACGGGCGGTAGGGCTCCCGCCGCTCGGCGAGGATCTGGCCGCGAATGTTAAATACCAGTTCGCCGCGCTGGTTCCGCGCCTGCGAGTCGGTCTGCAGAATGCCTCGATCCGGCCGGGACTTGAGGTCGATCTTGGCGGCCGTCCTACCCCTGAACGTCAGTGTATCGCCGGCACGCACCGGCTTCAGCCACCGCAGGTTGCGGAACCCCGGCGAGGGACCATAGGCCGCAACTGTGGCGCCGGCCGCTCGCATGTCGCGCTCGATCTTCTGGCGGTAGGCAACGAACTGGCGAATCCAGATCGCGGCCGTATGCCAGCCCGAGGCCGAAAGGCCGCCGAATAGCGACGCCTTGCCGGCCTCCTCGGAGAGATGGAACGGCTGCGGGTCGAACTTCTCGGCGAATGCGATGATCTCCTCGGCTGTGAAGGTATGCGAGCCCAGCTCGTAGACCTCGCCGATCTTTCGATCCTCGAAAAAATTCCGGGTCGGATCGGGCGCTGGACCTTGCGGGCCGTCCCAAATGCTTTCGAGCGGCGGCGGACGATCGCCCTTGCCGCCACACTCGGCTTTAGCGCCGGGATGGCGCACCTTGACGAGCTGGTTGCTGTCCCAGGTCATGATGACATCGCCGGCCTGGTCCAGCATCTCGAACTTGACCTTCAGGAGCCCGACTTCCGGCCGCGAGGCGAGCGCGCGCTTCTCGGTGCAGACGACGCGCCCAGTCAGGATCTGGTCGGGAAACAGCGGCTTCAGCCAGCGGCACTCGTCGATCCCGGGCGAGCCGAGCGACGTCCAGTTGTCGACGAGCAGGCCGTCGGCCAGCATCCGCATCATGATCGCGCAGGAGTGGAACCCGGATGCGCACAGCCGTCCGACGATCGTCTTCTTCGCCGCTTCCTCATCGATGTGCATCGGCTGAGGATCGTAGGCGAGTGCGAACTCGATGATCTCCTGCTTGGTGACGCTGATGCGGCCGAACTCGATGAGCCGGCCGACCTCGATGTCCTCGAGATGGACGCCGTCGGGCGGCGTGGAGGGCATGTCCTGCATGTTTTTGTGCTCACGATCGACGCGTTTCGGGGTCGCGCGATTTCAGCACGCCCCCCACCCGCGGGCAAGTCGGGCCACGCGCAAGGCAGACATTTCGATGTGATTTCAGCCGGCTATCAAGCCGCGACGACGCGGGCACCGCGCGCCAGCTCGCACTCGGTCCAAAGCGTGCCGAGGGCTATCACTAGCGCGTCGATGTCGGCTTCGGTATGAACCGGCGTCGGCGTGATGCGCAGCCGCTCGCTACCGCGCGGCACCGTCGGGTAGTTGATCGGCTGGACATAGATGGCGAACCGGTCGAGCAACATGTCCGACACCGACTTGCAGTGCTTGGGATCGCCGACCAGCACCGGCACGATGTGGCTCGGATTGTCCATCACAGGCAGCCCGGCCATCTTGAGGCGCCGCTTGACCTGACGCGCGCGCTCCTGATGGCGCTCGCGCTCGGCGTTGCTCGTCTTCAAATGGCGGATCGACGCCAGCGCGCCCGCGGCTATCGCCGGCGCCAGCGACGTCGTGAAGATGAAGCCCGGCGCGTAGGAGCGGATGGCGTCGCAGATATCGGCCGACGCGGCGATGTAGCCGCCCATGACGCCGAAGCCCTTGGCGAGGGTACCGTTGATGATGTCGACGCGGTCCATCACGCCATCACGCTCGGCGATGCCGCCCCCGCGCGGGCCGTACATGCCGACAGCGTGCACCTCATCGAGGTAGGTCAGCGCGTTGTACTTTCTCGCAAGATCACAGATGGCGCCGATCGGGGCGATCACGCCATCCATCGAGTAGACCGACTCGAACGCGATGATCTTCGGCGTCTCGCGCGGGATCGCCGCGAGCTTTGCTTCGAGATCGGCGAGGTCGTTATTCTTGAAAATCACCTTCGGCCCACCGCCATTGCGGATACCGGCGATCATCGAGGCGTGGTTCTTCTCGTCGGACAGGATCACGCAGCCGGGCAGCAGCTTCTGCAGCGTCGACAGCGTCGCCTCGTTGGCGACGAAGGCGGACGTGAAGACCAGTGCCGTTTCCTTGCCGTGGAGGTCGGCGATCTCGGCCTCCAACTCGACGTGGTAGTGCGTCGTGCCGGAAATGTTGCGAGTGCCGCCGGAGCCGGCGCCCACGGTGTCGAGCGCCTCGTGCATGGCCGCGATCACGACCGGGTGCTGGCCCATGCCGAGGTAATCGTTGGAGCACCAGACCTTGATCTCGCGCATCGCACCGGCCGGACCGAAACGGTCAGCTGCCGGGAAGTCGCCCCGGCGGCGGAGGATGTCGGCGAATACGCGATAGCGGCCTTCGTCCCTCAACTGCGCCAATGCCTTAGCGAAATGCGCGCCGTAGTCCATCGAATGCCACTTCCCTTCGCAGCGTCCAGCGACCGCCCCCGAGGGCGCGGGCTCAGTTTGGAGTTGTTATAGACGGGCATTCGCGTCCCACACAAACTCGAATGCCGCTGCCCACTGTCGCACCGATGGGTCTATATACCTTGATTTCGAGCAAGATCTTCTGCGCCGCACGTGAATAGCGAACCGGCGGGCGCAAATGGGCTAGGGTTTAACGATGAAGAGCGCCGCCACGCACGACTGCGACGTCCTGGTCATCGGCACCGGGCCAGCGGGGCTGTTCGCCGCGTTGGCGATGGCGCAGGCGGGGATTGCGACGATCGCGGTCGGCCCGTCGCTCGACCCGGCGCAACTGGCCCGCGACACCCGCACGACGGCGCTATTCACGGGCAGCGTCGCGATGCTGCGCAATCTCGGGCTAGCGGAGGCTCTCGCTTCGGCTCTCGTGCCGATGACCGGCCTCAGGCTGATCGACGACACCGGCAGTCTCTGGCGAGCACCGGAGATCCTGTTCCGCGCTAACGAGCTGGGCCTCGATGCGTTCGGCATGAACGTCGACAACGCGGCGCTCAATTCGGCGCTGCTCGCGACTGCCCGGATTCAGTCAAACCTGCGTCTCGTCGAGGGCACGATCGAAGCGGGTTTTCGATTTGACGAGGGCGGCGTGACGGTCAGCCTGGCTGGTAGCGATTCCATCTTGGCGCGACTCATCGTCGGCGCCGACGGCCGCGCCTCGCGCTGCCGCACCGAAGCCGGCATCGAGGTCACCACAAGCCCCTATCCGCAGAGCGCCGTCGCGACGCGCTTTCACCATACCCGCCCGCACGACAACATCTCGAGTGAGTTCCACCGCACCGCCGGCCCGCTGACGACCGTGCCGCTCAACGGCAACGAGTCGAGCCTCGTGTGGGTCGAGACGCCCGACGAAGCGGAACGCCTGATGTCACTGGACGAGGTCGCCTTCACGCGTGAGCTCGACACCCGCCTGATGGGCCTGCTCGGCACGGTCTCAGACGTCGGCCCGCGCGCGCGCTTTCCTCTCGTCCGCATCTCCGCCGCCCGCCTCGGCGCGCGCCGGATTGCACTCGTCGGCGAGGCGGCGCACGTCATCCCGCCGATCGGCGCGCAAGGCCTCAACCTCAGCCTGCGCGACATCGCAACTCTCGTCGAAGTCGTCAGCCACGCGCGAAGCACTGGCATGGACATCGGCGACGATGCCCTGCTCGCATCGTACGACCGCGCCCGCCGTGGCGACGTCGCGACCCGCGCAACCGCGATCGATACGCTCAACCGTTCGCTGATTTCAGACTTCCTGCCGCTGCATCTGGTCCGCGGTGCCGGCCTGCACGCGCTCAACCTGCTTCCCTGGCTGCGCCGGCTGGTGATGCGCGAGGGGCTGCATCCGTCGGGACAGGTGCCGGCGCTCATGCAGGCGCGCGCGTCCTGAGCACGCCAGCCCCGCCGCAACCCGGCTTGACGCACGCGCCGCCAACAGCGCACCAACGAAAGCAACATCGACGATCGGGAGAGGAAACAACGCATGGCTCTGAAACGAATGGTGCTGGAGATCGGCATGGGGACCGACATCCGCGGTGCCGACAGTACGAAGGCGGCTGAGCGCGCGGTGCGTGACGCGCTGTGGCGCAACACTCTCAGCATCGCGACGTTGATGGGCAAAGCGCGCGAGGACATGCACCTCGAGATCAACATCGGCGTGCCGCACCCCGAAACCGTGAACAAGGAGGCGGTGCTGGCCGTCGCGCCCTACGGCAAGGGAGTCGTGAAGGTCGTCGACGGTGGCCTCGAGATGCCCAACGATGCCGGCACGGACAGCACGATCCTCGCGCACGCACTGGTCGTCGTGTCGCTCGACGTTTGATCAGAGAGGGCAGCTCATATGAAACCCCAGCGCATCATCCTCGAGCTCGGCGCCGGCGCGGCGCTGCACGGCGGCGACTACACAAAGGCGGCACTCCGCGCCGTCGACGACGCGATCCACCACAGCTCGCTGTCGTTCATCCGCAATCTCGGCCTCGACGCGAAGAAGATGGACGTCACCGTGACCATCGGCGTGCAGAAGCCGGAGCTGGTCGATGCCGAGAAGGTGAAGGCGCGGCTGCCGCACGGCATGGTTACAGTCCGCGTCGTCAAGGGCGGCTTGGACGTGGTCGATGCGGATCACGACGACATCACCGTGCTGGCAAGTGCCGCCGTGGAAGTGCGGATGGAATTGCCGAAGCCGAAATAGTGCGAGTGGCGCCAGGAGCGACGAAACGCGTCAGCCGCCGCTCGACCAGATGATGCGGGCGATCCAGTCGACGCGGCCGCGATCGATGCCGACCGGCTCGCCATTGCCGCGCAGCGACACGATCTCCAGCCGTCGCGTCGTCTTGCCGACCAGGAGGCGCGGCACGGCGAGATCACCCTGCGGCTTGATCAGCACGCGATCGCCCGGGGTCGCGACGGCGTTGGAGGATGCGACGAGCGTCAGCCCGCAGCGAAACACTGGTTCGAGGCTGGTGTCGGCGACCTCGACGGCGAACGGCCCACCACCACCGACGATGAGCTTCGCGTTGGCGTCGAGACCTTCCTTGATCGCCGGACCGAACGTGTGCCATCCACCGACGGTCTCGTTGAGGATCTGCCCGATGAGCGGCACGTTGGCGGGAACCGGCGGCTGTCGGGAACGCTCGGCCTCGGTAGCAAGCGCCGTGAATTCATCGAGCGTGAAGCTGGTCGCCGCAAGGATCTTCGAGATGCTTTCAGTGCTCGGCCATCGAGGACGCCCTTCCGGCGTAAACCGCTTGGACGGATTGAACGCGGTCGGATCAAGACCTGCGATGCGGGCGAGCGCGGACGGCGAGAGCTCCTTGTGGCGCGCCAAGGCGTCGATCGCATTCCAGATCCATTCGTGGGTCAGGATCGATGGCGTCGGGCTCATTGCGGCGGGTCTCGAAGGCTCGTTCAGCTTCATTTGCCACCAAGCCCGATGCAATTCAGGCGTGCGCGTCGTTCGTGTACGAACACCTATGAAAGCAAAAGGTGTGCCGCTGAAAGCATGAGTTGCCAAGCTAGGTAAATATTAATATCCGGTGAAACTTAACGGATTTGGTTGATAACTCATGCTGGTCTACAAAATCTGTACCGCGGATGAATGGGTTGAACTCTCGACGTGTGGCACTTTCGCCGGTTCAACCGATGATTTGCGGGACGGGTTCATCCATCTCAGCGCGGCCCATCAGGTCGGACGGACAGTGGCGAAGTTTTTTGCCGGGCGACGAGACCTGTTTCTACTTTCGGTCGACGTCGATTCTATTGCCGGCAATCTCCGTTGGGAGAGCTCAAGCGGCGGTACTCAGTATCCGCATCTTTACGACCGCTTGCCGCTCCAAGCCATCGTCGCCACCACCCGGCTGGACATCGGGCCCGACGGCCGTCACATCCTCCCTCCCGAAGTCACGTGACGACTCAACTCCGACGGAGCCCGGCCCATGTTCAACGCCCTGATGCAGCTCGCGCGGCCGGCGCTTCTCGCGCTCGATCCCGAGACCGCTCATGAGACCACCCTGCGCGCACTCGAGCGGGGGCTTTATCCGGCTGATCGAGGAACCGATCCGGCAACCCTCGCCTGCCGCCTCGGCGACCTCGCACTGACCAACCCGGTCTCCATCGCCGCCGGCTTCGACAAGGATGCGCGGGTGCCGGACGCGGTCCTTGGCCTAGGCTGCGGATTCGCGGAGATCGGAACCGTAACGCCGCTTCCGCAAAGCGGCAATCCGCGCCCCCGCGTCTTCCGCCTGATCAACGAGCGCGGCGTCATCAACCGGCTCGGCTTCAACAACGGCGGCCACGCCGCGGCGCTGGCGCGACTGAAGGCACGTATGGCGCGCGGCGGCATCGTTGGCGTCAACATCGGCGCCAACAAGGACGCGGCTGACCGTACGGGCGACTACGTTGCCGGCATCACCACGTTCTACGATGTCGCCAGCTACTTCACCGTAAACATCTCCTCGCCCAACACGCCGGGCCTGCGCGACTTGCAGGCGCCGGCCGCGCTCGACGAGTTGCTCGGCCGCGTGATGGCGGCGCGCGAGCAGCAGATCGCCGCCGGCAAGCCGCGCCGCCCGATCGTCGTCAAGATCGCGCCCGACGTCGCCGAGGCCGATGTGCCGGCGATCACTGAGCGATTGATGGCGCACCAGGTTGACGCGATCGCGGTTTCGAACACAACGCTCTCACGCCCTGGCGTCGCCCAAGTCGCGACAGCAAAGGAAGCCGGCGGCCTCTCTGGCCGGCCGCTATTTCACCGCTCGACCGCGATGCTCGCCCGCGTGAATCAGGCGACCGAAGGTAAGGTGCCGCTGATCGGCATCGGCGGCATCGATAGCGCCGAGACCGCACTCGCCAAGATCGAAGCCGGCGCCTCGCTGCTGCAGCTCTATACCGGCCTGATCTACGAGGGACCCGAGCTGATCGGCCGCATCAAGCGCCACCTCGACGAAACATGCCGCGCGCGCGGTGTCGCCAACATCTCCGCCCTCACAGGAACGCGTACCGCCGAATGGGCGTCAAAGCCGCTCGACGGTTGATCCGCCGCTCAGCGGCGCCCGTCGTCGCCCTGCCGGAATGCGCCGAGCAGCCGCGCGATCAGCCAGATCGGGATCACGACCACCGCGCCGACGAGGAAGTACCCGAAGATCTTGACGACGAAATCGAAGCCGAGATCGGAGAGGCGCTGAATGAGGCGCTGGATGTGATAGAGGATCTCGTCGGGCCGGATGTTGAGCGCCGACAGCACGATCCCGACGACGATCGAGATCACCACCAGCCGGATGACCACGGCAACCGGATTGCCGCCGAGAAAGCTGTTGCGATCCATCACGTCCCTCCGTCTGCCACCGGCGCCTCGCCGGCGCGCGATGATGCTCTAACGCGCCCACAGAACGAAACAACCGGGAATGTTAGCTCCATTGCTCACGACAGCACCGGTCGGATGGTCCGAACGGGATGTCATGGCGTCGCACACCGGCCCATCGTTGAAGACAGAGCGAAGGACCGCCACCTCGCCCCGGCGCCCCGCATACTCACTACTACAATATTGAAAAATATCTCTTTTATGGTCATCCCCGTGGCGCATCCACCCGAGAGCGGCGACGGCCGCTCCGCTGGGCATTCCGATGGAAAAACTTGTGCTACCTCAGCAATTTGCTTGTCCCACCCAAGCGTTTGTGGCAGGGAAGCATCGATCGGGCGCAGGGGATTGCATTCCATTGATCCCTTTTCTCGATCCTGGTGCCGTTTGTTTCACTCGTTGAACGAGTTGCCCCGCTTCCCCCTGCGCTCAACAGAGACTGTCGCCGCCTCCGCGCGAGGCACGGCGCAAACGAACGCAGTTACGGAGGTCTTTTTTGCACCCCACGACCTTTGCTGAGCTCGGGCTCAGCAGCAAAGTACTAGCCGCTCTCGATGCGGCCGGCTACACATCGCCGACTCCGATCCAAGCCCAGGCCATCCCCGTCGCCATAACCGGCAAAGACGTCCTTGGCATCGCCCAGACCGGCACGGGCAAGACCGCATCATTCGTCCTCCCGATGATCACGCGCCTCGAAACGGGACGCGCGCGGGCACGCATGCCGCGCTCGCTGATCCTGGCGCCCACCCGCGAGCTGGCCGCACAGGTCGCGCAGAGCTTCGAGAAGTACGGGACCAACCACAAGCTCACCGTCGCGCTGCTGATCGGCGGCGTCTCGATGGACGATCAGGTCCGCAAGCTCGATCGCGGCGTCGACGTGCTCATCGCCACGCCCGGCCGCCTGCTCGATCACTTCACGCGCGGCCGCGTCATGCTGATGGGCGTCGAGATCCTCGTCATCGACGAGGCCGACCGGATGCTCGACATGGGTTTCATCCCGGACATCGAGAAGATCTGCAAGCTGCTGCCGCCGCGCCGGCAGACGTTGTTCTTCTCGGCTACGATGCCGCCCGAGATCACCCGCCTCGTCGCGCAGTTCCTTAAGGATCCGGTCCGCATCGAAGTCGCGCGTCCGGCGACCACAGCAAAGACCATCACGCAATCCTTCAAGTTCTGTGCCTCGTTCGAGGATCGCGACAAGCGCGAGATTCTGCGCAACCTGCTCAAGGACCTCGAGGTCCGCAACGCGATCATCTTCTGCAACCGCAAGCGCGATGTCGCGATCCTGCTGAAGTCGCTGCTGAAGCACGGTTTCAATGCGGGCGCGATCCACGGCGATCTCGACCAGTCGACGCGCACGGCGACGCTCGATGCGTTCCGCGAAGGGCGCATCACGCTGCTCGCCGCCTCCGACGTGGCCGCGCGCGGTCTCGACATTCCGGACGTCAGCCACGTCTTCAACTACGACGTTCCGTGGCAGGCCGACGACTACGTGCACCGCATCGGCCGCACCGGCCGCGCCGGTAAGCAGGGCAATTCGGTCACCATCGTCACCCCCGATGACATCAAGGCGATCGGCGCCATCGGCAAGCTGATCGGCGAGGAGCCGACTTGGATCGGCGATGCGCCTGATGCCGACACGATGGCCGACGGCATGAAACGGCGCGGCCGTGGACGGCGCGGCGCCACCGCCGGCGCTGACCGTGGTGGTCGGGATGCCGCCCGCCCCGAGCGCGGCGCCCGCCGCGGCGGACGTGGCGGTGAGCGCCCCGAGCGTGACCGCCCGCGTCGCGATGGTGAGAGGCCCGCCGCGACGCGCGGCGAGGCCGACGCTCCCTCTGCGGCGCCGGCCGAGAACGGCGCGGCTCCTGCACGTAAGCCGCGCGAGAACCGCGAGACCGCCCCCGCCGCTGCCGAGCAGCGTCGCGAGCAGCCGCGCCAGCACCGCGGTGAGCGGGGCGAACGCGGCGAGCGTGGTGATCGCGAGAATCGTCGCCCGCGCGGTGACGATCGCGAGGCTCCCGCTCAAGCCCGTGGTCGTCAGGAGACGCCTTCACGCCATGGCGAGAGCGCCCCACAGCGGGGCGATCCGGCACCGTTCGGCCGCGACGAGAACGTGCCTGCCTTCCTGCGCCGCCCGGTCCGCATCGCAGGGCGGTGACGCCAAGGTAACAAAAAGGGCCGCGTTTCCGCGGCCCTTCTCGGCGCTGATGCGCGAAGAACCCGAGCTCAGCTCAGATCGCTTCCTTGAGCTCCTTGGCGGCGCGGAAAGCCACCTTCTTGCTCGCCTTGATCTTGATGGCCTCGCCCGTCGCCGGATTGCGGCCCATGCGCGCCGGACGCTTGCGAACCTGGAGGATGCCGAGGCCGGCGAGACGGACGCGCGAGCCCTTCTTGAGATGCTTGGTGATCAGCTCAATCGACTGCGAGAGAATCTCGACAGCCTGCTTCTTCGGCAGCTCATACGTCTCGGCCAGACTGGTTCCGAGATCGCGCAACGTCACCGTTGGCACCTTTACCGCCGTCTTAGCCGCTGCCTTGCTCGCCGCTTTCGCCATTGCATAGCCTCCTAGGTTTCCAATTCAACAGGTGCACGACGCACCCCTTCACGTTCCAGCCGGCCCGCCGACCGCCTGTCCGTCCCAGCGCCCGCGCCACCCCTCATCGGGGCCGCCCGGTCTCAGCCGGAGTACGGCGCTGACCGCATCGATCGCCCGCTGTCGCCTTGTCCTGTCATCGGCCCATCGCTCGAATGCGCTGGCACAGTTGATGGGATGGCAATTGCGTTGCCCCGCCGGTAGCACCGACACCACGCAAGAAAACTCGTCTTAGTGCACTCCGCGACTCGCCCGCAGGCAGCCGCATAGCGCATGTTAACCAGGGTTAGGAAGCAAAAACAGCAGGAAACAAGGTGTTTCTTGCACATCCCTGTCGATTTGCCGCGCTGAAACGGCCATTTCTGCACCGTTGCGTCGTCGCCGACGCTGTGCGCGCCGGTCAAACGTCACGTGTGACGCAGTTGCTTTGCGCGCCACAACAACGCGTGGGGCACTCGATTGGTCGCCGCCGTGAGGCTGCGCGGCCAGCATCGTATAGTAGTGTGCCGCCGGGAGCGTGTTGACACTTCCCGCCGCGATCTCTAAATCAACCGCGACCCGAGAGGGTTTTGGGGCCGTAGCTCAGCTGGGAGAGCGCTGCAATCGCACTGCAGAGGTCAGGAGTTCGATCCTCCTCGGCTCCACCAATTAGATCAGCGAGTTGGTCGAACTGCACGCGGCCAGACAATCGCTGAAATTCCCTGATTCCCACCCTGACCCGCTTATGCCGCGCTGACCCGCTCAGTCGGGCTGTGTGGCGCCGCGCTTTCGCTCCTTCGTCGCCCATTGAATTGATGATGATCATAATCCATATTGGTGTGAATCGATGAGCGCGGTCCCGCTGTCGGGCCGCTGCGATTGCCCCGGCAGCGCTCCTTTGCAGATCGCCGACTGAGCCACAATGCCTCCAACAGGAGCTGGTCCATGTCCGAAGAAGTCGTCATCGCCAATCCGGTGCGCACCGCTATCGGCGCCTACAACGGCAGCCTCAAGGGCGTGCCCGCCACGACGCTGGGCGCGACCGTCGTCCGCGAAACCGTGCGCCGCGCCGGCCTGCCGGCCGATGTCGTCGGCAGCGTCATTCTCGGCAATGTCATCCAAGCCGGCAACAAGATGAACCCGGCCCGACAGGCAGCTATCGAAGGCGGCCTGCCGGTCTCCGTACCCGCCATCACCGTGAATCGCGTCTGCGGGTCCGGCGCGCAGGCGATCGTCTCGGCCGCGCAGCAGATCATGACCGGCGATGTGGATCTCGCCGTCGCCGGCGGCATGGAGAACATGGATCGCGCGCCGTACCTGATGGACGGCGGCCGCTGGGGCTACCGCATGGGCCCGGCCGAGATCCACGACAGCATGCTGCGCGACGGCCTGAACGATGCGTTCTCCGGCCAGCATTCGGGCTGGCACACCGAGGATCTCGTCACGCATTCGCAACTCACGCGGCAGGCGCAGGATACCTTTGCCGAACGCTCGCAGAAGCGCTTCGCGGCCGCGCAAGCCGCCGGGCACTTCAAGGGCGAGATTGTCGCCGTCGAGCTGAAGGCGAAGAACGGCACCACCTTGTTCGAGGTCGACGAGGCCCCGCGTCCCGACACGACGCGTGAAGAGCTCGCGAAGCTCAGCCCCGCCTTCCGCAAGGACGGCACGATCACCGCGGGCAACGCGCCTGGTCTGAACAGCGGCGCTGCAGCGATGATCGTCGCCAGCCGCTCAGCAGCGGAACGATACGGCCTCGAGGGCGCGGGACGCTTGCGCGCCTACGCCGTTGCGGCCGTCGAGCCGGGCATGTTCGGTCTTGGGCCCGTACCTGCCATCCGCAAGGCATTGGAACGTGCGGGCTGGTCCCTGAAGGATGTGGAGCGGATCGAGATCAATGAGGCTTTCGCCGCGGTGCCGCTGGCGATCGCCAGGGAACTCGGCCTCGACGAGCAGATCATCAACGTCGAGGGCGGCGCCATCGCTCACGGCCATCCGATTGGCGCGACCGGTGCCGTGTTGACGACGCGCCTGTTGAGCTCGATGCGCCGCGATGGCTTGAAGCGCGGCATCGTCACGCTGTGTATCGGCGGCGGACAGGGCATCGCCCTTGCGCTGGAGCGCTGACGGCGCGCCAACGCGTCAATCGCTACCTGATTCTTCTATCGCGCCCCGGGAGACTGTCCATGAGAGTGAGCCGTGAGGAAGCGGCAAGGAACCGCGAAAAGGTCGTACAAGCGGCGAGCCGTAAATTCCGCGATCACGGCTACGACGGGATCGGTGTCGCGGGCGTCATGGAAGCAGCTGGGCTGACGCATGGTGGCTTCTACAAACAGTTCGAGGACAAGGAAGCGCTGATCGTCGAGGCGACGGCGCACGCTCTGGCATCGAATCTGGAGAAGTGGCGCGAGGTCGTGGCGAACGCGAGTGGCGATCCTTGTCGCGCGTTGCTCGATTGGTATTTGCAGAAGGGCCATATCAAGTACGTCGCCGATGGCTGCACCTATGCGGCGCTTGCGGCCGAGGTGCCGCGGCATGGCACCGAGCTGCGTCGGGCGTTCGAGCGTGGTCTCGAAGAGACGATCTCGTCCCTCATGGCGGAGATAAAGGATAGGAAGAGCGACGACGAAAGAGCCGATGCCATCCGAACGCTCAGTCTGATGGTCGGCAGCCTTATCCTCGCGCGAGCAGTCAACTCGCGTGCGCTTGCCGAGGAAATCCTGGAAGCCGGAAAGTCCAGGTGACGGCTGTCGCCGGCGCTCACCGGCGTAGACGGCCTCGCTGCGTGCGTGCTTCCGCCTCTTCGCGCTTCGCGGCACCCGGCCCTGGTTGCGTGCGCACGTCCCTGGCGGTGACCGGCTCGCCGCACTCGGAGCACGTCAGCACCGGATCGAACACCTTTCCGCACGTCTTGTGCTCGTGCAGAAGCGGGCGGCCGCGCTCGTCGCCCATGTGCACGTTGCCCCAATGGACGAGCGTCATGAGCACCGGGTGCAGGTCGAGCCCCTTGTCGGTCAGGATGTACTCGTAGCGCTTCGGCGACTGTTGATACGGCACGCGGCGAAGCACGCCTTCCGCGACCAGCTTCTTCAGCCTGTCCGCAAGCAGAGGTCGCGTCACGCCGAGCCGCGCCTGGAAATCGTCGAACCGCCGGACCCGCAGGAAGCAGTCGCGCAGGATAAGCAGCGTCCAGCGATCGCCGATGACGGAGACCGTCCGGGCGACGGAGCACGCTTCCTCCTGCAGTTCATCCCACTTCACACAGCGTCTCCCTCGATGGCGACTAATTCATAAAGTTCTCTAATAGAACCATTGAGATGCCGCAAGCGGCGGCTAAACCATAGATAAAACGCATTGACAGTATTTCCCTATAGTTCTTTTTTGGAACCAATAACGATACGAATGTAGGGAGGAAGCGCCGGTGAAGCCCAAGGTTCAGTTTCTTTTCGATTTCGGCAGCCCTAACGCCTACCTGGTGCACAAGGTCATTCCATCCGTCGAGCAGCGCACCGGGGTCTCCTTCGAATACGTCCCCGTCCTCCTCGGCGGCATCTTCAAGCTGACCAACAATCGCTCCCCCGCCGAAGCCTTCAGCGGCGTGCGCAACAAGCGCGAGTACGCGGCGATCGAGACGCGACGCTTCGTCGCCAGACACAAGATCGAGACTTTCCGCCCGAACCCGCATTTCCCGGTCAACACGCTTGCGCTTATGCGAATGTGCGTCGCCGCTCAGCTAGATGGCATTTTCGAGCGCTACATCGACGCCGCATACCATCACATGTGGGAAGCGCCGAAGAAGATGGACGACCCGGCGGTCATCCGCGCCGCGCTGACCGAATCCGGCCTCGATGCCGAACACCTGATTGCGCGTGCCCAACAGGACGAGGTGAAGAGCAAGCTGCTTGCCAATACTCAGGCGGCAGTCGAGCGCGGCGCCTTCGGCTCGCCGACGTTCTTCGTCGATGACGAGATGTTCTTCGGCAAGGACCAGCTCCGCGACGTCGAAGAGGAGATCATGACACGGCTCGCCCGCGCCTAAAGCAACGGAAAGGTCCAAGTCATGGTCGACGCACGATCGGTCAACGAGATGACCGCCGCGGACTTGCTGCGCGGACTTCCGTCGAGACTACACCAGGTCTACGAGCCCCATTTGGCGACGGCACCAGACCACATCGCGTTCGCCGGCCGTCGTCGGACGCAATGTACCTGGAAACGAGGAGGTCATCGCGTTCGTGCAGTTATTGCCGGGCACGAAAGCCACCGTCGACGACATCGCCGCCTTCGCCACGCCGCTGCTGACCGCCTACAAGCGGCCGAGCCGCATCGTCGCCCTCGACACGCTTCCCGCGGGCTCGACGGGAAAAATCCTGAAGCACGTCCTCAAGGAGCAGGCCCGATCCCTCTGAGGATCGCGCCGGCGCGCGCTCACTCTCTCATCTGGAGACCGACATGGCACATAGAAACGCGACTGCCGCGATCGTCGGCGCAGGAGATTTCATCGGCGGCGCCATCGCGAAGAAGTTTGCGGCCGAGGGCTTTACCGTCTTCGCGGGCCGGCGGAACGGGGAGAAGCTGGCGCCGCTCGCAGCAGAGATCGAGAAGGCTGGCGGCATCATGCACGGCCGCTCCCTCGATGCGCGAAAGGAGGAGGAGGTCGTCGCTTTCCTCGACGACGCCAACAAGCACGCGCCGCTCGACGTGTGCGTCTTCAACATCGGCGCCAACGTCAACTTTCCGATCGTAGAGACGACCGAGCGCGTCTTCCGCAAGGTTTGGGAAATGGCGTGCTACAGCGGCTTTCTCGCCGGGCGCGAGGCGGCGCGCCACATGCTGCCCCGCGGCAGCGGCTCGATCTTCTTCACCGGCGCCACCGCATCACGACGCGGCGGAGCCGGATTCGCGGCCTTCGCGTCAGCCAAGTTTGGCCTGCGCGCCGTCGCCGAATCGATGGCACGAGAGCTGTGGCCGAAGGGCATTCACGTCGCCCACCTGATCATCGATTCCGGTGTCGACACGGCTTTCGTGCGCGACCGCATCCGGGCACGCGAAGGCGAGGAGGCGCTCGCCAACCTCGACCCGGACCGGCTCATGCCGCCCGCCGCAATTGCCGATGCGTACTGGCAGCTCTATCAGCAGCCGCGGAGCGCGTGGGTGTTCGAGCACGAGATCCGCCCCTTCGGCGAGAAATGGTGACGCCAGCACCATCGCTCACGACAGGTCGAGCAGCACCTGCCGCAGGCTGGCGTCTTCCGGATCGTCCTCGATGCTGAAGCCCAGCCCGGCGCACATCCGCAGCATGGTAGTGTTCTCGGCGAGCACCGCGCCATGCAGTTCCTGCAATCCCTCGGCCTTGGCATAGTTGATGAGATGCTGCATCAGCAGCCATCCGAGACCGCGGCCCTTGAGATCCGAGCGCACGAGGATCGCGTATTCGCCGCGCGTGTAGTCCGGATCCGCGACGAATCGCGATGCGCCGAGCAGCTTGCCGGTCGCCTGCTCGATCGCCACGAATGCCATCTCACGCGCATAGTCGATCTGGGTCAGGCGCACGAGGACATCGTGGCTAAAGTTCATGCCGACGCCGAAGAATCTGAGCCGCCGATCCTCCAACGTGACTCCCGAGATGAACTCGGGATAGAGCGGCTCGTCCTCGGGGCGGATAGGGCGAACTTGAATGAGGCCGATGGAATCGAGCGTCGCGTCGGTCTCCCACTCTGACGGATAAGGCCGGATCGACATCGGCACGCGAGGTTCCTTGTCGGCGTCCACGACCTTGACGCGCGCATCGAGCGCGATGACGGCCGCCTCGTCCGCCAGCAGCGGATTGATGTCGATCTCGTGGATTTCCGGGTGGTTCGCCGCCAGATAGCTGAGACGCACCAGCGCCTCGGCAATCTGCTCAATGTTGGCGCGCGGGCGATCGCGGTAGCCCTGCAGCAGCGACCAGATGCGAGTCTGGTGCATCACGTCGAGCGCGAGATTGAGATCGAGCGGCGGCAGCGCGTGAGCGGTATCGCGCACCACCTCGACCGCGGTTCCGCCCGCGCCAAACATCATCAGCGGCCCGAACGTCGGATCGACCGACACGCCCAGAATGAGCTCGTGCGCGCGCGGCCGCCGGATCATCGGCTGCACGGTGAAGCCCTTGATGTGCGCATCGGGCCTGAGCCGCGCAATCCGCTTGAGCATGGCTTCCGCCGCGCGCTCGGCTTCCTCCGGATGCTCCAGCCCGAGCCGAACACCACCCACATCCGACTTGTGCGAGATGTCGTCGGACAGGATCTTGATCACCACAGCGCCGTGCTCCGCGATGATGTCTTGCGCCAGTCGGCGCACCTCCGCTGGGTTCGTCGCGATGCCCGTCCGCACCACCGGGATGCCGTAGGCGGCCAGGAGATCCTTTGCCTCGACCTCCGACAGCACGCTCCTGCCGGCTTCGAGCGCGCTCCGGATTGTAGATTTCGCCTTGGCGTCATCGAACGCGAGGTCGGGGAGCGACGGCGGCGTGCGTCTCAGCTCCGCCTGCGCGCGGGCGTAGCTGACAAGTTGCATGAACCCGTCAATGCCTTCCGCCGGCGTGGCGAAGCTCGCGATATTCTTGGCCGCGAACAGCTCACGCGCCTCGCGGCTCGCGCCTTCGCCGAGCCAGGTGGCCAGGATCGGTTTTGGCGGGATGCCGCGCCCGCGGCGCTCCTCCACGACGACGACGATCTGCTCGGCAATCTCGGTGCTCGAGGTGAGCGCCGTCGGGCAGTTCATGACCAGGATCGCGTCGGTCTCGTCGGCATCGAGCACGACCTCGAGCGCGGCACGGTAGCGAGCCGAATCGGCGTCGCCGATGATGTCGACCGGATTGCCGTGCGACCATGTCGGCGGCAGGATCGCGTCGAGCGCCGCCCGCGTCTCATCCGACAGCGTGGCGAGCGTGCCGCCGAGGTCGCCGAGCCTGTCGGTCGCCATCACGCCCGCGCCGCCGCCGTTGGTGAGTATCGTCAATCGCTCGCCGACGATACGCGGATGGCGCGCCAGCATCTCGGCGGCGCTGAAGAGATCGTCCAGCTCGCGAACCCGGAGCACACCCGCGCGCCGGAAGGCCGCGTCATAGGCCGAATCGGCGCCAGCGAGCGCGCCCGTGTGCGAAAGTGCCGCCTTGGCGCCGGTCGCGCTGCGGCCGGTCTTTACGACGATGACGGGCTTCGATCGTGCCGCGCGCCGTGCGGCCGATAGAAACTTCGGCGCATGCGTGACCGACTCCATGTACATGAGGATCGAGCGGCAGGAGGGGTCGGCCGCGAGGTAGTCGAGCAGATCGCCGAAGTCGGCGTCGGCCATATCGCCGAGCGACACGACGTGTGAGAAGCCGATCTTGCGCGAATGGGCCCAGTCGACGATTCCGGTGATCAGCGCACCAGATTGCGACAGGAAGGCGATGTCGCCGGCCAGCGGCTTCGGCGCGAAGCTGGCGTTGAGACCGATCCGCGGCAGCATCAGGCCGACGCAGTTGGGGCCTTGGATGCGCAGCGTGTACGGGCGCGACGCATCGAGCATCGCCTGCCGCAGATCGCCGCGGAGACCGGCGGTGATGACGACGGCCGCCCGAGTGCCCTTCGCGCCGAGTTCGCCGATGAGCTGCGATATGGTCTGCGGCGGCGCGGCGAGGACTGCGAGATCGGGCGCCGAGGGCAGTGCAGCAACGGAAGGATAGCTCTGCTGTCCGGCGATCTCGCCGCCCTTCGGATTGACGAACCAAATGGGACCTTTGAAACCGCCATTGAGCAGATTCTCGGCGGTGATCAGCCCGACGCTGCCAGGCCGCGCACTCGCACCGATCAGGGCAACCGAGTTCGGCCGGAACAGGAAATCCAAATTGCGGATGGTCATATAGCCTCGCCTGCGCCGCTCTCGTTCACTTCAGATCAGGCCAATGTTGTTCAAGCGTTGATTGTGGTCAAAGCCCCTCAGCGGTCATCGCCAGGAGCATACCTTCTGCGGCACGACCAGCGCGGCCCCTTCTCCGCTCCATTTTCGACACGCCGAATCAGTATGTTACTTACGGAGATGAGTTGCCGATCGCACCTGCCGCCTCGCTCGTCCACATGCGCGTGTGACGCGGTGGTCCACTCCCTCTAAAAACACTCGGGATTCGTCGATACTAAGCCGTACCGGACCACGCGCGCATGAAGATCCTCCATACCGCTGACTGGCATATAGGGCAGACGCTGGCCGGCTACGACCGCCATCATGAGCACGCGGCCGTGCTCGCGTCACTCGCGGACATCTGCCGCCGGCACGAGGTCGACGCGCTGGTCATCGCCGGCGACATATTCGACCACCAGAACCCGTCCGGCGCGTCGCAGCAGCTTTTCTACGCGACCTTGCGAGCGCTGAGGAACGCGCGCCCCTCGATGACCATCGTCGTGACCGCAGGCAACCACGATGCCGCCGGCCGCCTCGAAGCGCCCGCCGTGCTGCTCCACGACATGGGCGTGCATGTGATCGGCAACGCGCGGCGGATCGACGGCCGTCTCGATGCCGCGCGCCACCTGATCCCGCTGATCGGAGCCAGCGGCTCGCCGGAGGCGCACGTTCTCGCCGTCTCCTACCCTACGCCCGCCTGCTTGCCGCCGTTCGGCACGCTGGCGACGGAGGACGGTCACTCCTCCATCGTCGAGGCGACGCGCGCGCTCTATGCCGAGCTGTGGGAGGGTACCCGTGCCGGCCGCGATGGACTGCCGGTGATCGTCACCGGCCATCTCCATATCAGCGGCGCGATCGAGTCCGAGGGTGCCGAGCGGCGCATCCTCATCGGCGGTCAGCACGCCGTGCCGCCGTCGATCTTTTCCGCCGACGCCGCCTATGTGGCACTCGGCCATCTCCACAAGGCACAATCGCTCGGCGGCGGACCCATCCGCTACAGCGGCTCGCTGATGCCGCTTTCGGCAACCGAGGCTGCCTACCAGCACGGCGTCACTCTCGTCACGCTCGATGGCCGGGCAGCAATGGGAATCGAGCATATCCCGATCGCGCGGCCGGTGCCATTCCTGCGACTGCCGGCGCGTGGTGACATGCGTCTCGGCGAAGTCGGTGACCGCCTCGCCGCACTGGCGCTGCCGACGGATCTCCCGGAGCACTTGCGCCCCTTCGTTCACATCCAGCTCTCCCGCGACGGAATGGTTCCAGGCCATCGCGCGCAGATCGACCAGATTGCGGCTGCCTTTCCCCTCCGCGTCGTCGCCTCGATCGTGACCCGACCGGATGCCGAATCCCGCGATGCCGCTGCGGGAGCGGACGACATCGGTCCGACGCTCGATCATCTCAAGCCGCTCGACATGTTCCGCGACGCCTTCGCGGAGAAGCACGGCTGTGCGCCGGACGCCGCCCACGAGCGCGCGTTCCACGAGGCGCTGGCGACGGCGGAGAGCTGACATGCGCATCCTCGCCATCCGCGGTGAAAATCTCGCGAGCCTCGCTGCGCCGTTCGAGATCGATCTCACGCGCGAGCCGCTCGCGGGCGCCGGCTTGTTCGCGATCACAGGCGATACCGGCGCCGGCAAATCCACCATTCTCGATGCGCTCTGTCTCGCGCTCTATAATAAGTATCCGCGCGCGCAGACAGGAAATCAGGAAGGCGCGACCGATCCCGGCGGCAGCGAGATCCAGGCGTCGGATCCGCGCAACATCCTGCGGCGCAGCGCCGGCTCGGGACGGGCCGAAGTCGACTTCATCGGCCAGGATGGCATCGCCTACCGTGCCACCTGGGCGGTGCGTCGCGCACGCGAACGCGCGACCGGGCGGCTGCAGAACGTGGAGCGCAAACTCGATCGCATGGACGGCAGCGGTAATGTCGCGGTCGGCATCAGCGATGTCGGCGCCTCCGTCGTGGAGAAGACCGGGCTCACCTACGACCAGTTCTGCCGCACCGTCCTGCTGGCGCAGGGTGAGTTCGACACGTTCCTGCTGGCGACCGAAAAGGACCGCGCCGATCTGCTCGAGAAGATCACGGGCACCGCCGTCTACTCACGCGTTTCGGTGCGCGTCCACGAAGAGAAGGACAAGCGCGAGCAAGACATCAAGCTACGCAACGCGAGCCTCGCCGGGTTCGCAGTGCTGAGCGACGAAGTGCGAAGCGCGCTCACGGACGAGGGCGGCGAGAAGGCGCAGGCGCTCGCCGAAAGAACGACACAACTCAAGGCCCTCGAAATCCAAAAGCAGCGGGCAACGGCGATCCGGGAGGCGCGCACGACTCTCGCCTCGGCGGAACACGCGCTTGCCGCGACCAATGACCGCTGGGAGGCGGCGAGGCCAGATCGCGAGCATCTGGCAGCGCTCGATGCGATCGCGCCATTGCGTCCGCTGGCAGAGGCGCGCTCGCGTGCCCGAGCGCAATCGGCCGCTGCCAAGACCGAGCGCGCCGAAGCGCACGCATCGGCGCGCATCGCGTCCTCGACACTCGAAGCCATGCGCAACGACGCGGCCTCTGCAGCAACCGCCGCGAAGGCGGCGTGCGACGTGGTCGATCGCCTGCGACCGGAGTGGGATCGCGCCGCCCATCTCGACAGCGCCATCAGGATGGCGGCCAACGAACTAAGCGATGCCGAGAGCAAGCACGCCGAGGTCAAGGACGAAGTCGATAGGCAAAAAGTGGCGCTAGATGGCGTCAAAGCCCGCGTTGCATCTCTCACAGCACAGCGCTCAGAGATCATCGCGCGTCGCGCTTCGCAGGCCAATCTCGCGCCCCTGCATGATCAGCGCGGGCGCATCACCGAGCTATTGGACGACGAAGCTCGCATTACGGCCGACCTCGCCGCAGCGTGGATCAGCAGATCAGCGAAGGAGGTTGATGCTACGGAGCTCGCCAAGCGCATCGCGGCGTCCGATGGACACATAAGCGAAAAACGCGATCGTCTGGCGCAACTTCGAAACGATCTCGAACGCTGCCGGGAAGATATTGCGGCCCTGCGCCTCGACGATGTCGAGAAGCGCCAGCGTGCGGTGCAGACGCTAGACCGCCTGCTCGCGGATGCGGATCGCGCGCTTGGTGAGCGTGATGAGGCGCAGGCTGCCATGGCTTCGGTGGCCACCGATCTCGCCTGCGCCGAAACGGCTCTACGGGAGGCGGCGGCGCGGATCGCAGAGCTCGATCGCGCACACGGGGAGGCGAACATCCGGCGTCGCGCACTGGCGCCACTCGCCGACCTCGCCGAGGCGACCTCATCTCAGCAGGCCGAAGCGCTGCGCGGACATCTCATCGACGGGGAGCCGTGTCCGGTTTGCGGATCGACGCATCATCTCAATTCCATGGATGCGGTGCACTCTGCATTGGTCGAGAAGATTCTGGCGGAGCGTGCCGCCTTGGACGCGGAGATCACGCGTCTTCAGCGCGCGGTCATTGAAGAGCGTGGAAAGGAAGCCGATGCGCGTGCGCACGTCCAATCCGCGGCTCGAACCAGGACCGAGGCGATAACGAAGCGCGACGCTTCGCTTGCGTCTCTCACCAGTCTCCTGCCTTTGATCTCGGAGGCCGCAAAAAATGCCGCTATTCCGATGGCCAGCGTCGCAGAAGCGGTCGCCGCCACGCTGTCGCGTGCGGCGGTGGCTGCCGCTGTCTCAGCGGCCTCCGAAGTGGCGATAGACATCGAGGCCATCCGCGCCAAGGCGCGCAAGATGACGGCGCGGCGAGACAAACTCGAAGGCGAGATCGGCGCACTCACCGACGCGATCGCGACGGCGGAATCGTCTGCGAAGGAGGACCGCCGCCGGGCCGAGGATCTGCGCACGGAGGTCGCCGCGCTGGTGGAGAAGTGCAATGGCCTCGAAGAGCAACGGCAGCGCGCCCGCACCGCACTGATTCCATTTCTAGAGCTTGCCGGGCGCACGTCAAAAGACCTGGACGACGACATTCAAGACGTGCGGACTCGCGTCGCCGTCCTCGCCGACGCCTACGCTGCAGTAGTAACCGCACTGGCCAATATCGAGGCTGAGCTGGAGATCGCAAAGCGCAGATTGAACGAGGCCGAGGCCTCAACCGGTGCCGCCGATCGCGAATTCACCCGCCTGATGGCGGACGTCGACAAACGCCGCAGCGAGCGTGAAAGGCTCAAAACAGAGCGCGCTGCACTTCTCGGTGGCGAGCCGACCGCCAGCCATCGCCAGCGGCATGAGAAGGCAAAGTCGGATGCCGAGGACGCGCTTCGCAATGCTCTCGCTGAGGTCCAGCAGGCCGAGATCGAACAGGTACGCAGCAACGAGGTGCTGACAAATGCGCTCAAGCGGTCCACGGAAGCCACGACAGCGCTGACAGACGCCGAGACTGCGTTTGCGTCGGCGCTCGCGAGCGTAGGTCGCGATGAAGTTGCGGTTGCCACGCTGCTCGCCGTCCCACCTGCGGCGCGGGACGAGATCGCGGCCCGCATCGACAATCTCTCACTCGACCGCCAGAACGCCCTGACTACACTCGGCACCCGCAAGAGCGACCTCGACAAACTCGCTCCACGCGGTGACGAGGCGACCGACGACGCCATCGCTTCGCTCGACGCCACGTACGCGCGCATCGACGACGAGGCGAGCGCGCTACGCAAGCGCGCGACCGAGATCGAACTGGAGCTCAAGCGCGACGCGGACACCGCGGCAAAGCTCGCCAGCCAGCGGGACGAGATTGAGAGGCTTACTGCCGAGCTCGACGTCTGGCGCGCAATTCACGACGCGATCGGCTCGGCAGACGGCGCCAAGTTCAAGCGTTACGCGCAGGGTATCACGCTGCGCCATCTGGTCGCTCTGGCCAACCGGCAGCTCGCGGCGCTCAATCCACGCTACGAGCTTCGTCAATCAGCAGCATCGGGCCTTGCGCTCGACGTCGTCGACCGCGAGATGGGCGAGGATGCTCGCTCGCCGCGCAGCCTGTCGGGCGGTGAGCGATTTCTGATTTCGCTGGCGCTGGCGCTCGCATTGTCTGGGCTCGAGGGTCGCCAGTCGTTCGTCGATACGCTGTTTATCGACGAGGGCTTTGGCAGCCTCGATCGGGACACCCTCGACATCGCGATCGATGCGTTGGAGGGCCTGCAGGGAGAGGGCCGCAAGGTCGGCCTGATCACGCACGTGCAGGCTATGATGGATCGGATCGCGGTGCAGATTCGCGTCGAAAAGCGCGGCGACGGCCTCAGCGTCGTGCACGTGAGTGACGGCGCCTCGATGATCGCCACCTCCCTGGATGGCCGCGCTAGGTAGAGCTCGCGGACGTAACCGGGCCTCGATCGCTATGTTCATCCAAATATGTAGGTGCCGCCAGCTTGCGGCCAACGCATCCCTGCCCGCAACACGCGCGGATTGCCTCGCCGGTGTCCGGCGTGGCAGGTTCCGCCGTCACACAACAACAGCCGTCCACGGTCCCACGGCGGCCACAGGGAGCACACCATGCCCAAATTCCGCATCCTCACGCCCGCGGGCGCCTCATTCACGGTTGCCGGCGGCGGCTACGGGTACGAAATGGAGGCGCTCGAAGGCATGGACGCCGAGATCGTCGAATGCCCGGCGACTGAGGAAGGGTTCATCGCCGCCGCCAAGGGCGTCGATGCCGTCTATGCCAAGGCAATGAAATTCACGCCCCGCATGATCAACGCGCTCGACAAATGCCGCGTCATCACGCTCGGCACCGTCGGCGTGGATTACGTCGACGTCGCCTCTGCGACCGCCAAGGGCATCCCCGTGACCAACTGCCCCGATACCTTCATCGAGGAGGTCGCCGACCACGCCATGATGCTGCTGCTCGCCGCCCATCGCCGCGCGCTCGATCAGGACCGCATGGTTCGCGAAGGCCGCTGGGCGGAGGGGCGGCCGCAGGTGCTGCAGGTGCCGCGTCTGCAAGGCTCGACGCTCGGCTTCATTGCCTTCGGCCGTGTCGCCCGCGCGACCGCTGCCCGGGCCAAAGCATTCGGCCTGCGGCTGATGGCGTTCGATCCGTTCCTCGACGAGTTGTCGATCGCCGCGCACGGCGTCGAGCCGGCGAGCCTGTCCGACGTACTGTCGAAGTCAGATTTCGTGTCGATGCATCTGCCGGCGACGCCGGAGGCGGTGGGCTTCCTCAAGGAGCACCACTTCAAGCAGATGAAGAAGACCGCGATCTTCATCAACACCGGGCGCGGACCGACCGTCGTCGAGAGCGCTCTGATCAAGGCGCTGAAAGAAGGCTGGATCGCGGGCGCCGGACTTGACGTCTTCGAGGTCGAGCCGCCGAAGCCCGACAATCCGCTGCTGAAGATGGGCAACGTGCTGCTGTCGCCGCACAACGCGTCGGCCTCGGCACGGTTCGACCCGGCTCGCAAGCGGCGCGTGGGCCAGGAGCTTGCCCTCGTGCTCTCTGGTCGCTGGCCGATGTCATGCGTCAATCCGACGGTGCTGCCCACCAGCGGCCTCCGGCGCTGGCAGCCCGTCTCGATGGAGCGTGGGCCGAACTCCTGAGCCGACGAAGGTCGTAAAAAACAACTCCCTCTCCGCCGGTGCGGAGAGGGAGTGGACGGCCGCACTCCCCCGGTCTGCGGCCGCGATCCGATCGACGCCGAATCCACGAGACCAGCGCCGGTCAGAAAGTCTTGCGAAGATAGACGCCGACGTGAGGAAAGCCGACGTTGGCCTTGTCGCCGTAGAGAAACCCGACGTAGCGGCCCTTCGCCTCGGTGAGTGTGTACCCCGCCCTCGATGCCGAGCACGAGATTCTGCATCGGCATGAACTCCAATCCCGCCTGCAGCACCGCGCCACGCACGTCGACCTCGAACTCGAGGCCGGGCATCGGCTGCGCGAGCGGATCGACATCGGGGATGACCTGCTCGGGCGATGAGCGCATCGTGACATCGAAGTAGGAGGCGTTCAGGTTGAGCTTGGTCCGTGGCGTCAGCATGTGCTCGTACGAAGCGAGCGCCGACCAGCCGCTCGAGTTGTGGACAGTACCATTGCCGCCGACGACATAGTCGGGCGCGAACATGGGAACGCCGAGATAGCCGAGCGCGCCGTTTGCGTTGGCGACCGTCAAGCCGGCCCGGCCGACGAATCCCTTCGCCGAGGTGCCGAAGAACTCTTCCCACAGGATACGGGACTGGAGACCGGCCGACCACGCCCAGCCGTGGACAGGCTTCTCGCCGCCTGCACCAGTGAAGTCCTTGATGACGCCATCGTCGGCGTGATGGATGGCGCCGGAGAAATGAAACAGCGTCGATCGCGTCGCGATACGCATCATGGCGACAATGTCGGGCGTATCCGACCGGGTAGGACGCGCGAGGATGCCCTCGCCCATGCTACGCCGACCGGGGTCCTCTGCGCCGATGCTGATAGACATGTTGGCGCCGATCCGGTGCGTATATGTGGCCGCCAACGTCGTGACGATCGACGTGTAACCGGGCGTCACGACGCTCGGCAACCGGTTGAAGCCGAACAGCGACGGCTGGATGCCGACCTTGACGCCATTCCACTGGAGCCACGCTTCCTCGAGAGCGCCAAGATAGTAGGAATCTTCGAACTTCCTCAGATCGTACGAGACGCCACCATCCTGGTGGTCGTAGTGCGTGCGGGCATCCGCTGTCACTCGTATGAAGCCGCGCAGCAGCCCAAGCTCGCTTTCGCCGCGCACCATCATATGCGCCGAAGCGATCGTCCCGATCGCCGGATATCGCGTCTGCTTGCTCACGTCGTCGACGTGATAGTAAACGATGGGAATTCCCGCGCCCTCGCTGAACAGCGTCGGGATGCGCTGACCGACCATGACGACGTCCCGGTCCGTGAATTCCTTCGCGGCGTGAACGAGAACGCTGCCCCCGACTTGGACGCAGATGCCGGAAATGCCAACCGCGCGATAGCCAGCACCGAAAGCGCCACACGACTTTTCGGCATCGCTGCGCACCGTCGCCGAGGCATCCTTGAGACCTCGATACCCGTTCCTCTCCGGCTCGTCGGCGCGCGCCGGCGCAAATGGAACCGCGAGCGCCAGAAGAATGCCGACCATCGCGCGGCGGAAGAGCGCGAAAGGCACCCTCTTGTGGTCTGGTCTGCTCATTTAAGCGGTCCCCCTCAACGAAGTCCGACCAATCCGGCCCGGTTGTCTCGCGGCTCTCCGCCCGCGATCGATCTCGCGCCGGTGGCTGCCGGCTGGCGAATCCTTGCGCCGCTCAGCGGCTTCGGCCGAAACGGCTGAACCAGGTGTGGTTCTGGTCGGTAAGAGTGACGAGGCTGAAACCACCGGTCATGAAGTACGAGAGGTAGCCCTCGTCGGTTTGCTGACCGAAATAGCGATTGGGCAAGTTCGTGTAGCCACCGGGACCGTGCGGCCCTTCCTGGACACTGCGCAGAACCGTGATCCAGCCTGACTGATGAATGACCGCGGTGTTGCGCCGTCCACGCTGATGCGTCCAGAGCGCCGCATCGTCGACGCCCGACATCTGAACCGATGTGATGGCGTTGATCTCGCCGCGCTGATTGAGCCGGACGTCGGAGCCGCTTCTCGCCGTGGTCACGACGATGGCGTAGTTGAGCCAGGCATTCTGATTGATGGTGAGCGGTTCCGCACCGGCACGCGCGCTAGAGAGCAACAAGAAAAGGACAACGGCTGCAGCAGGCCGCATCGAAAGCCTCCGGAGACTATTTTGAGCGGATGGAGTCCGGCCGCTGGTGCGCCGATCCTCTCAACCGAAATGAATGACACGGCACGCGGGCGGCGGCCGCGATTGGAAGACCTCGTTGGTCAGGTGTTTCCTCAGGTATGGCGCGCGACGATTCTCATCGAACCGTCGCGCACCAGACGTGAAGCTCAGGGGATGGGGGTCGTTGTGACGTCGACGAAAACGCGCGTGTCGTCGACGTACGATCCAACCGGCTCATAGACTCGCACTTCGCCACCGCGCGAGGCGTTGAAGGACTCGTTGATGTACGGCATCACGAACGCGCCCGACTCGATCACGATAAGGGGATCGTTGCGCGGCGACTCGATCGTCACGCGCTCGCCCTGTCCGACCTGGGCGAAGGCGAAGGCACCGGCAGCCTGCTCGACGCTGGCGGAGTTGTTGACGCCGCCGCGCGTCGCGAACTGCGACTGCGTCGTGACGGTGCCGCCCCGCGTCGCATATTGCGCGAGAGCCGGAGTCGAGACGGCACAGATCGCAACCACAAATAGCAACTTTTTCATGTGATCTCTCATCTTGATGGAGAATGGAGCATCAGCCCGCCCCGAGGCACACACACGCTTAGGTAGAATAATGATTCGCTTGCACGCGGTCCACGTGTTCTCCAAAAGACTGCATAATTGCGGGATTTATGTCACAGCTCGCGGCGCAGCAGAGTTTCAAGTACGAACATCGCCTGTGGCAGATCCACACGTATAGCGGGTAATTTGTCGCCTCGACGGTCCAAACTGTTCATCAACTAAAGATTGAATCTTGTCGCCGCGCCTCGAATCTGGCGGCCTGTGGGGAAGTTGGCGCGCACCAGCCGACGCCGGCACTCCTTCAGCGTCGAGCCTTCACTCTCGGAGAGACATACCGATGACCGTCGCCTTTGCGTCCGCTTTCGCAGCTTCACGGGAGGGCTGACCATGTCCGGCATCGCAAGCCTCGCCCAAAGCATGCCGTCCTCGGCGCCATCAGCGCCTTCGCCCTTCGCGAGCCTGCTGCGCATGCCGGGCCAATACCTTTGTCCCGACGGCATCATCTTCGACGAGCTCGAGCGCGCGGTCAGGCGACATCTGTTCAAGCAGGTGCTGCCCTCGCTCAAGGGTCACACCGAGCGCTACCTGATCATTCAGGGGCCGCGCGGCACCGGCAAGACGGTGTCGGCGACCGATGCTTCTCTGCGCTACGGATTCGCCGTCGTCCTCCTGCCGGCGTCGATCCTGGCAAGCGAGCACGAAGGCGGAGCCACCGCGGTGTTGCGCGATTTCATGGCCTATGCCGCCGATATGTCGCGGACCCGCAAGATGCGGATCGCGATCGTCGCAGATGATTTCGATCTCTCGATCTCTGCCGCCGATGAGCACACGGGGAAGACGATCAACAGTCTTCTCATAACCCACCTGCTCCAACAGCTCGCCGACACGCGCGAGCCGCGCAACTACGACGACAGCGGTTTGCCGATCATCTTCACCGGCAACGACTTCACCACCATGCGATCGTCGCTGTTTCGTGAAGGCCGCGCGACGTGGCACACGCACCGCCCGACGCTCGATGACAAACTGCTGATCGCCTTCCAGCTCTTCAGCCCGCGCACGTTCGAGGAGCGCCGCCTGATCGAGCGGCTGGTCCGCGCCTATCGCGAGGAGAGCGTTGCCTTCTGGCGTGCGCTGCACGGCGACCTGATGACCGAGCGACTCGACGACCTGATCGAGCGCAGCCTTCCGGATGTCGCCACTGCCGAGGCCGAGTTCCGCCGTCCGATGGCGCTCGATCCGGCGAAGCTGACGCTGCTGGCGCGGGCCCGGTCCAAGTCGGGCCCGGCGTCGTTTCTTTGATGGATGGCACCGATCAGCCGCCCGCGTGTCGTTTGCCGATCGCGGCGCGGCCCGCCATGTACTCGGCCGGCAGGTTGATCGCCTCGACCGCGACGGTGCCGCCGTCCGCGGCACGATGGACGACCGCGAACTTGCCCGATGCGAGATCGCCACGAACCTCGGTTACGGTCGAGCCGATCGGCAAGCCCGCGATCTGGAACTTCAGGTCGTACTGGTCCGACCAGAACCATGGCACCTCGGGCGCCGGTGGTTTCGCCCCGCAGATCGCCGCCGCTGCCTGTTTCGCCTGCTCGAGCGCGCTCGCAACGCTCTCGAGTCGAAGCCTGCAGCCGTAGTGCGGCATCGGCCGCTCGGTGCAGTCGCCGATCGCGAAGATCGAGGGATCGCTCGTGCGGGCTTCGAGATCGACAGCGATACCGTTGTGGCACGCAATACCCGCGGCCTGCGCCAGCTCCACATTCGGGACCGCGCCGATCCCTACGAGCACCATGTCCGCAGCCTCGACGTGACCATCAGCCAGCCGAACACCGCGCACGCGACCGTCCTCGACGTCGAGCTCTGCGACGGCGGCATTCAGCAGGACCCTGACGCCTTGGCGTTCGTGATAGTCCTGCACGAATGTCGAGATGACCGGAGAGGCGACGCGCGCCATCAACCGCGCCTCGCGTTCGACCACGACAACATCCATCCCATGCGCACGGCCCGATGCCGCTACTTCGAGCCCGATGTAGCCGCCCCCAATCACGACCAGCCGCTCGCCTTTGCGAAGTCCAGCCTTGATCGCGTCGGCATCCGCGATCGAGCGGAGCGCGTGGACATTGGGCGCGTCCTCGCCCGCAAGCCCCGTCCGGCGCGGCCGCGCGCCGGTGGCGAGCACCAGAACGCGATAAGGAATCGTCTCGCCCGAAGCGAGCGTCACGGCCTGCGCCGCGCGATCGAACGCTGTTACCCGCGACTCCAGCCGGAAGGCGATATTCCGCTGGTCGTAGTAGGCTTGCGGCCTCAGGCCGATGGCGGAGAACGCGAGATCGCTCTTGAGCCACGCCTTCGACAGCGGCGGGCGCTGGTAGGGGAGATACGGCTCGTCGCCGACAACGGTGATCGGCTCGTCAGTGCCGAGCTGGCGCAGATTGGCCGCGAGCGCGCCTCCCGCATGACCGGCGCCGACAATCAGAATGGTCACGTTGTGCTCCCGCGGTGGCCGCCGTCCGCAGACGGCGATCGGAGGACGTCCTCAGCTTCTCGCCGATCCATCCATGGGCTTCAAGGCGCATGGTGTCCCGACGGCTGTGCACGAAGAAGCGGTGTACAGCGCCGGGCGCGAGTTCACTCTCCGTTCCGATCGTGATACGCATGGCCGGGTCATGAGCGAGCAGCCCGTCCGCAAAATCATCCACGTGGACATGGACGCGTTCTACGCGTCCGTCGAGCAGCGCGACGATCCCGCCCTGCGCGGCCGGCCACTCGCCGTCGGATACGCCGCGGAGCGCGGTGTTGTTGCGGCGGCGAGCTACGAAGCACGCCGATTCGGTGTCCGTTCGGCGATGCCGTCAAGTACGGCGCTGCGCAAATGCCCCGAGCTGATCTTCGTCAAGCCGCGCTTCGAGGTCTATCGCGCGGTCTCGCAGCAGATCCGCACGATCTTCGCCGACTACACCCCACTGATCGAGCCGCTATCGCTCGACGAGGCTTATCTCGACGTGACCGAGAACCGCCGCGGCATCGCTACGGCATCGGCGACGGCGACCGAGATCCGCGCCCGCATCCTCGAGGAGACCGCGCTCACCGCGTCCGCCGGCATTTCCTATAACAAGTTCCTCGCCAAGCTCGCCTCCGACCACCGCAAGCCGAACGGCCAGTTCGTCATCCCGCCCGGCGCCGGTGCCGCGTTCGTCGCCGAGCTGCCGGTCGGCAAATTCCACGGCGTCGGGCCGAAGACGGCGGAGAGGATGAACCAGCTCGGCATCGTCACCGGGGCCGACCTCGGACGCCAGCCACTCGCCTTCCTGCAGCAGCACTTCGGCAAGTCCGGCCCCTGGTACTACGGCCTCGCGCGCGGGGAGGACCACCGCGCCGTGGTGCCGGACCGGCCGCGCAAGTCATCTGGATCGGAAACAACCTTCTCGAAGGACCTTACCGAACCCGTCGACATCGAAGCCGCGGTGCAGGAGATGGCCGACGACGTCTGGGCATGGTGCGAGAAGGCGCAAGCTTTCGGCCGCACGGTGACCGTGAAGATTAAGTACGCCGACTTCCGCCAGGCGACCCGCAGCCGCACGTTCGACGCGGCCATGCGCTCTCAGGACGATCTGCGCGCGGCCAGCGTCCAGCTCGTGCGCACCGTCTATCCGATCACGATGGGCATCCGGCTGGTGGGTGTGACGCTGTCGAGCTTCGACAGGCAAGGCGACCCGCACGCCGAGCAGCTGACCCTCAGCCTTGGCTGACCTCAGCAGTCGAGCGTCGTCTCGCGCTCCCACGCGGTGAGATGGCTCGCGTAGGCGTTCCAGTCGGCGCGCCGCAGCTTGGCGTAGGACGCGACCGTCGCCTCGCCGAGCGCGGCCTTGAGCATGTCGCTCGCCTCGAAGGTCCGCAGCGCATCGAGGAGGTTGAGCGGAAGCTTCTTCACGCCCTTCACCGTGTGGCCTTCGGTGTACATGTTGATGTCGAGGCGCTTGCCCGGATCGCGCTTGTTCCGCATCCCATCGAGACCGGCGGCGAGAATGACTGATTGCAGTAGGTAGGGATTGGTCGCGCCATCGGCGAGACGGAATTCGAAACGGCCGGCGTCGGGAATACGGATCATGTGCGTGCGGTTGTTGCCCGCGTAGGTGATCGAGCTCGGCGACCACGTCGCACCTGATGAGGTCGGCGGCGCGTTGATGCGCTTGTAGGAGTTCACCGTGGGGTTCGTGATCGCCGCGAGCGATCCCGCAGAATGAATGAGCCCGCCGATGAAATGATAAGCCGACTGCGATAGCCCAAGCTCGCCGGCGGGATCGTCGAACACGCATTTACCACTGCTCGTCGACCACATCGAGACGTGCGCGTGACAGCCGTTGCCGGTGAGGTTCGAGAACGGCTTCGGCATGAAGGTCGCGCGCAACTGGTGCTTCTCGGCGATCGACTTGACCATGAACTTGAAGAAGGCGTGCCGGTCGGCGGTCTTCAGGCACGTGTCGTATTCCCAGTTCATCTCGAACTGGCCGTTCGCATCCTCATGATCGTTCTGATACGGCCCCCAGCCGAGCGCGATCATGCTGTCGCAGATTTCCTTGATCACCTCGTAGCGCCGCATCAGCGCCTGCTGGTCGTAGCAGGGCTTCGCCTGGAAGTCCGAGGGATCAGAGATCGACAGGCCGTCCGGCGCGATGAGGAAATACTCGCATTCGACGCCGGTCTTCATCTCGAGGCCGTCCGCGGCGGCGGAAGCGATCACGCGCTTCAGCACCTGGCGCGGGTTCTGGTCGACGGGCTTGCCGTCCATGATGAGATCGCCGGTCACCCACGCGACTTCCGGTTTCCACGGAAGCTGGATCGCGGTCTCCGGATCGGGCATCACCAGGATGTCGGCGTGGGCCGGCGTCATGTCGAACCACACCGCGAAGCCAGCGAAGCCCGCGCCCGACTTCGCGACGCTGTCGATCGCCGTCGCCGGAACGATCTTGGCGCGCATGGTGCCGAAGAGATCCACGAACGAGATCAGGAAGTACTTGACCCCGTTCTTCTTGGCATACTCGGACAGTGACATGCGACCTTCCCCCTCCGGCGACTGGCGAACGTGGTGACTTCACTATTTCCCGTCGCCCGCGACCTTCTTGACGAAGGCGACGAAGCCCTCGCTGGTCACAGGCGCACCGATGGATTCGGCTTTCTTGAAGATCTCGTCCGACGACTTGCCCTTGCCATCGGCGAGAAGCGCGTGCGTCACGGCGCGGCCGCCCGCGGCGCAATGGATGTAGACAGGCCCGTCGCTTTCGGCGACCTCCTTCATCACCGCCGCGGCCGAGGACGGGTGGAGGTCCATCGGATCGACAGGTATGTGCGCGTAGGCCATACCGTGGCCGGTGACGATGGCGCCCTGCGCGGCGGGATCGAGCGGCTGGTTCGCCTCGCCGGCACGGCGCAGGTTGATGATCTTGCGATAGCCTGCAGCCTTGAGCGCGGCGATGTCCTCCTCGCTCGGCTGGACGCCAGCGCTGATGTTGGCGCTGACCTTGGTCGGTTCCTTCATGGGTTCGCTCCTCGGATTTGCGGTTTTTTGCCTTGTTGTTCTTACACGCCTCGGCCCGGTATCCAATCGGTTCCAGCGAGTGGCACGCCTGCCATCGCCGCCGCCTCGACGGTCAGCGCGACGAGATCCTCGGGCTCGAGGTTGTGGACGTGGCTCTTGCCGTTGGCACGCGCGATCGTCTGGCACTCGAGCGTCAGCACGGAGAGGTAATTCGCGAGGCGCTTGCCGGCAGCGACCGGGTCGAGCCGTTTGGTCAGCTCCGGGTCCTGCGTGGTGATGCCGGCCGGATCGCGGCCCTCGTGATAGTCGTCGTAGCTGCCGGCCGTCGTGCCGAGCTTGCGATACTCCGCCTCCCAGCGCGGGTGGTTGTCGCCGATCGCGATCAGCGCCGCGGTGCCGATCGAGACCGCGTCGGCGCCGAGCGCCAGCGCCTTCGCCACGTCAGCGCCATTGCGGATGCCGCCGGAGACGATGAGCTGCACCTTGCGGTGCATGTCGAGTTCGGTCAGCGCCTTCACGGCCGGGCGGATCGCCGCGAGCGTCGGCAGCCCGCAATGCTCGATGAACACATCCTGCGTCGCCGCCGTGCCGCCCTGCATGCCGTCGAGCACGACGACGTCGGCGCCGGCCTTCACCGCGAGCGCCGTATCGTAGTAGGGCCGGGCGGCGCCGACCTTCACGTAGATCGGCTTCTCCCAGCGCGTGATCTCGCGGAGCTCAAGGATCTTGATCTCGAGGTCGTCGGGGCCGGTCCAATCGGGATGGCGGCAAGCGGACCGCTGGTCGATGCCCGCCGGTAGCGTCCGCATCTTCGCGACGCGATCGGAGATCTTCTGGCCGAGCAGCATGCCGCCGCCGCCCGGCTTTGCGCCCTGACCCACCACGATCTCGATCGCGTCGGCCTTGCGTATCTGATCCGGCTCCATACCGTAGCGCGAGGGGAGATACTGGTAGACGAGCAGGCTCGATGCCGCCCGCTCCTCCTCGGTCATGCCGCCGTCGCCAGTCGTCGTCGACGTGCCGACAGCCGACGCGCCCCGCCCCAGCGCTTCCTTCGCTGGCGCCGACAGCGATCCGAAGCTCATGCCGGCGATGGTGATCGGGATCTTGAGCTCGACCGGCTTCTTCGCGAACCGCGTGCCGAGGACGACGTTCGTGCCGCACTTCTCGCGGTAGCCTTCGAGCGGATAGCGGCTGATCGAGGCGCCGAGGAACAGGAGGTCGTCGAAATGCGGCAGCTTCCGCTTTGCCCCGAAACCGCGGATATCGTAGATGCCGGTCGCGGCGGCGCGATGGATCTCCGCGATCGTGTGGCGATCGAACGTCGCCGATTCGCGGGGTGGCGTGTGGATCCAACGGTCTTCGTCGGCCATCAGTAGGATCCCAGGTTGTCGATGTGGAAGTGGTAGAGCTGGCGCGCCGAACCGTAGCGCGTGAATTCCTCGACATCGACCTCGGGCCCGACGCCGGCCGCATCGAGTAGCTTGCGCAGCGTCGAGCGATGATCGTCGCGCATCTCCTTGGCGATGCAGTCGGTGCCGAGGCTCTTGACCTTGCCGCGCACGAAGATGCGCGCCTCGTATATGCTGTCGCCGAGCGCGTCACCGGCATCGCCGAGCACGACGATGTTGCCGGCCTGCGCCATGAACGCCGCCATGTGCCCGATCGAACCCTTCACGACGATGTCGAGGCCGCGCAGCGAGATACCGAGACGCGCCGACGCGTTGCCATCGATGACGAGAAGGCCGCCACAGCCGGTCGCGCCCGCCGATTGCGACGCATCGCCCTTCACGTGCACGCGGCCGGACATCATGTTCTCAGCAACGCCGGTGCCCGCATTGCCGTTGATGGTGATACTGGCCTGCTGGTTCATGCCGCCGCAGTAGTATCCGACGTGGCCTTCGATGGTGACGTCGATCGGCGCCGTCAGGCCTGCCGCCAACGCGTGCGCGCCGCGCGGGTTGGCGATCGAGAACGCACCGGCCTCAGCCGTCTGCAGCGTCTCGTTGACCTGCCGCAGCGACAGCGATGCGAGATCGAGGCGCGAGTTGCGCGTCGTTGCAGTCACCGCCATGGTCAGCTCCGGCTCCACGCGTAGACCGTGGCCGGCGCCGGCTCCCAGATCCGCGCCGTATCGATGCCCGGCAACGCCGCCAGCGCCCGGAACTCCGAGCCGAATCCGACCCACGCATCGGTCTCGGCCATCACCGCCGGCTTGCAGGCCACGGGATCGCGCAGCACCGCGAAGCCGTCTCGCGTGCCGACGACGAAGGTGTAGAAGCCATCGAGATCATCGAGCGCGTTCTCGAGCGCCTGCTTCAGGCTATCGCCCTCCTTCATGCGCCAGGACAGATAGCCGGCGGCGACCTCGGTGTCGTTCTCGGTCTGGAAGCGCTCGCCGTGGCGGCGCAGACTCTCGCGCAAGCGGTTGTGGTTGGAAAGGGAGCCGTTGTGGACGAGGCAGGTGTCGCGCCCGGTCGAGAAGGGATGCGAGCCGGCGATCGTCACCGCGCTCTCGGTCGCCATGCGGGTGTGGCCGATGGCGTGCGTGCCTCGGAACGAGGCGAGTTGCAGACGCTTGCTGATCAGGTCGGGATCGCCGACGCCCTTGTAGATCTCGATCGCCTCGCCCTCGCTGAGGACCGTCGCCTCGGGCACGTTCTCGATCAGCCACGCACGCGCCGCCTCGCCGTCGCCGTCAACGCGGATGACGGCGTGATCCTCTATTACGTCATGGGAGACCGCACAGGCGATCGCTCGGGCAAGGCGCGTCGTGACGTCCTCCCAGTCGAGGCTCGCCACGCGTCGCACCGCGCAGATCTTGGCTGTACCGCCGGTCGAGGCGCCGTAGATTGCGAAGCCGGCGCTGTCGGGCCCGCGGTCGCACATCTCGTGCAACATTGCCGCCGTCAGGCGCCCAAGCTCAGGCTCCAGAGCCTTGTCCTTCAGGAACAGGCCAACGATTCCACACATTGGATGGGCTCAGCGAAAAGGAACGGGTGATTGTCCTGCGCAAGAGCACATAAATGCCTCCAGCTGTCAACCATGATGCAATACTATTTCCTATCAGGAAAGATCAGTCGCGGGCGTACACGATGATCGAGAGGTACGTCATGGGGAGCTTCGTCAGCTCCTCCGGCCCGTGCGGTGCCGTCGCATCGAACATGAGCGAGTCACCCGGCTTCAGCGGGTACGTCCGGTCCGCATGGCGATAAACGACGGCGCCGGTCAGCATGTAAATGAACTCGATGCCTTCATGCTGGAAGATCGGATAGGGCTCGGCTTCGCGGCTCAACGTGATGAGGTAGGGTTCGACGACGAGATTGCCGGCGATGGAGTGGCCGAGGAGCTGATACTGATGCCCCGCCTTGGTACCGCGCCGCTCGATCGTCACGCCATGCCCCGAGGGTACGTAGGAGCAATCGCGACGCCCCTCGTACGTTGCGAAAAACGTCGTCAGCGGCACGTTGAGCGCGCGCGCCAGCGCTTCGAGGCTCTCGAGCGACGCCGACACGGTACCGTTCTCGATCTTCGACAGCATGCCGGCCGATAGACCAGCCTGGCTCGCGAGCTCCGCGCCGGTGATGTCGAGCCGCTTTCGGAGCCCGCGGATCTGCACGCCGATCGCCGCAGCGATCGACAGCGGAGCATCGACAGGTGGCGCGGTCGATCCTGTCGCCAGTCCGCGAGCCTGCGTGCGAACCGCGCGCTCATCGCCGACACGCCGTTTGGCTACAGCCTTCTTGAGGCCCTTCATGTGCCTGTCCCGACGACATCCAGCAGTGCACGAACCGCTTCACTACAAGAAACATGCTTTCGCACGAAGCAAATTCAGGTGTCCTCCTCGCAGACATGCTCGATCATGTCGACCAGCGCTCTGCGGATGTGATCATCGGCCGCCTCGTAGAACACCTGCCGCGTCCTGCGGGTACCGCGAACGAGCCGTGCGGCACGCAGCAGTCGCAAGTGGTGGCTGACCAGCGACGGACTGGCGTCGATGGCCTCGGCGATGTCGCCGACCGCGATCGGCCGGTCGAGACAGGCGAGGAGCACGCGGAGGCGTGTCGGATCGCCGAGCAGCCTGTAGGTTTCGGCGACGACAGCGATCTGCTCGGCAGTCGGCGACGGCGTCATGGCACGCGCCTCGTCGCGTCCGCGGGCTTCGCTTCGAGCGCACAGCGCTCGTCGTCGCCCCACACGATCTCGACGGTGCTATGGCCGATGCCGAAAGTCGCCGACAGCTCTCGCTTAATCGCCCGCGTCACGGCGCGCGGATCGGCGCCAGCCGCGATGGCGGCTTCGAGCGTCGCGGACGGCATTCCCGACGTGATGGACCAGACGTGAACGTGATCGACGCTCGCGACGCCGTCGACCTTGTCGAGCAGATGCCGGCGCACGGTCTCGATGTCGATGTTCGCCGGCGTGCCTTCGAGCAGGATGTGCAGCGAGTTATTGAGCAGCGCCCAGGCACTGCGCAGGATCAGCAGCAGGATCAGCACCGACAGGATCGGATCGATCGGCGTCCAGCCGGTCACGTAGATTGCGACGGCCGCGAAGATCGCCGCCACCGAGCCCAGCAAGTCGCCGAGCACGTGAAGCATCGCGCCCTGGATGTTGACGTGCTCGGTGTCTGCGCGGCGCAGGATCAGGAACACGCCGATGTTGACGAGGAGGCCAATCACCGCAACGACGAGCATCGGGCCGGCGAGGACCGGCGCCGGCTGCAGCAACCGTCCCACGGCTTCCCAGGCGATCCACGCCACGAGCGCCAGCAGCGACACGGCATTGACGAAGCCGGCCAGCACTTCGAGACGCAGGTAGCCGAAGGTCTTGGTCGACGTCGCTGCTCGCCTGCCGAACCGGAAACCGGCCCACGCGAGCGCCAGTGCCACGGCATCGGTCAGCATGTGGCCGGCGTCGGCGATCAACGCAAGCGAGCCCGACAGC
>VFQN01000403.1_pt1 | contig 84977 bp, 80 predicted proteins | sample 3512371 | NCBI WGS metagenome assembly VFQN01 (sample SAMN10412370, study PRJNA504923) | tailings metagenome | isolation source: Replicate 2 from Balatoc abandoned mine | place: Philippines: Itogon, Benguet | collected 2017-08-28
TAATATACATCGTGGAATCTAACGACGGAACCACGCTCACGGCTTCATCACAGAACGCCCAACGGTTCACCCGACCCAGGGTTGGCCGCCGAACCTTGGAAAGGACACCGAATGGACGCCGACATCATCGAAGACTGTCTTCAGCGGGCCGCCGAGCTGTCCACGGTCTGGGCCGTGGTCCGCGAACAGAATGAGGATGGGGACGCCTGGATCGTCGTACTGGAAGACGAATCCCTGCTGGACGTTGAGCACGACCCCGAGAGTGGTCGCTTGGTGTTGCGCACGGAGCTGGGCCAGATTACCCAGGCCGACACCCGGGCCGTCTTCAACGACTTGCTCGTCCGCTTTGCCTCGGCTTTTGAGCTGCCGCGGATCGGCATGGGCCCTGAGCACCGCTACGAATTGCTGGCGTCTTGGCCGATCGATCCGATGCAGATTGATGGGCTGACAGCGCTGCTCAATCGCGTCACCACACAGGCCCGGGCTTGGCGAGACATCGTGGCTCGGCCTTTGAACCTGGACGGCTCACCGCTGACCTGCGCTCAACCCCTGGATACGCTGGCCCTGAAGGCCTGAGTCCTTGCCATCGATTGGACCGATACATCATGTCCTGGAACAAAACATCCATTGCGTCGACGGCGCCGCTTAACCACATCGCGCAGACATTCAGCCTGAAGCAAAATTTCGCCGGCTCTCATCACCTGCGAGCAAAAACGAATAGCGAAGGCCAGACCGTTATTTATCAGAAGCATTTTTCCACCACCAAATTTCTGGCGATCTTGGGCAGCGCGGGCGCCAAAGCAACCATTCGCAAACAACGGCAATTGGCCAACCACCTTCTTTCGGAGACGGTGGGCAAAGAGTACGGCAGCGGCACGGTGGACAACATTCAACTGAGGGGCCACGCACCTCTGCGCGGCTATCAGGTGGAGGCCATGCAAGCGCATGCGGCCGTGGCGGCTGCTGTCGATCAGATGGGACTGCAGCAGAGCAATGCCGACAGGGACTTCATCGATCGCGTGAGCAAAATGGCGCGAGACCATGTCTATCAGCTGCCGCCTGAGGCAATGGCCGGACGGCGCCTCTATGACGCCAAGCTATTCATCATTCGGACCATCGTCGACGATGGATTGAGTTTTCACTTCCGACATCAACCTGAGACGCTCAAGAAAAAGCTGTCCGAACTGGACAGTCTTTGCGGCTCATTGCAGTATTCGCCGTTTGCCAAAAGCCTGGATCTGACCGTGGCGGCGGGACTGTCGTCCCTCCTCAAGAGCGATGAAAACCCGGTCATTCACCAACTCGAGACGCATATCGCGATGGCCAGGCAGCGGCGTGGCGAAAGGGCTTGATTGAGCGACCGCCCCTCCCCCATCGCCATAAAAAAACCCAGTCCGCGGACTGGGTTTTTTCTGGGAGGGAGGGGATCACTCCTCCACGAAGGCCTCTTCCCTCTTCTTCTTCACCGCCGGCAGCAGCACGATCAACAGCAGCAGCAAGGCGGCGACCAGCAGCGAGGCGGAGATGGGCCGCGTGACGAACACGCCCCAGTCGCCACGGGAAATCAGCAGCGCGCGGCGCAGGTACTCCTCCATCATCGGGCCCAGGATCAGGCCCAGCAGCAGCGGCGCGGCCTCGCAACCGAGCTTGATGAAGATGTAGCCGATCAGGCCGAACAGCGCGACCATCCAGATGTCGAAGCTGTTGTTGTTGGTCGAGTACACACCCACGGCGCAGAACAGCACGATGGCCGGGTACAGCCAGCGGTAGGGCACGGTCAGCAGCTTGATCCACATGCCGATCAGGGGCAGGTTCAGGATGATCAGCATGGCGTTGCCGATCCACATCGAAGCGATCAGGCCCCAGAACAGGTCCGGGTTGCTGGTCATCACCTGCGGGCCAGGCTGGATGTTGTGGATGGTCATGGCACCCACCATCAGCGCCATCACGGCGTTGGGCGGAATGCCCAGGGTCAGCAGCGGGATGAAGGAGGTCTGCGAGCCGGCGTTGTTGGCCGATTCGGGTGCGGCCACGCCGCGGATGTTGCCCTGGCCGAAAGGCACTTCACCGGGCTTGAGCTTGGTCTTCTTCTCGATGGTATAGGCCGCGAAGGAGGACAGCAGCGCGCCGCCGCCCGGCAGGATGCCCAGCGCAGAACCCAGGGCCGTGCCCCGGACCATGGCCGGGAACATGCGCTTGAAGTCCTCGGCCGTGGGCATGATGCCCTTGACCTTGCCGACGAAAACCTCGCGCTCGGATTCGTCCTGCGACAGGTTGGAGATGATCTCGCCGTAGCCGAAGATGCCCATCGCGATCACCACGAAGCTCACACCGTCGGTGAGCTCGGGCACGTCGAACGAGAAGCGCGCCACGCCGGAGTTGATGTCGGTGCCGATCAGGCCGATCAGCAGGCCCAGCACGATCATGGCCAGCGCCTTGACCAGCGAGCCCGAAGCCAGCACCACCGCGCCGATCAGGCCCAGCACCATGAGCGAGAAGTACTCGGCCGGGCCGAAGCTCAGGGCGATTTCGGTGAGCGGCGGCGCGAAGCCCGCCAGCACCAGGGTGCCCACGCAACCGGCGAAGAACGAGCCGATGCCGGCGGCCGCCAGGGCGGGCCCTGCCCTGCCCTTGCGCGCCATCTGGTAGCCATCCAGCACGGTCACCACCGAGGACGACTCACCCGGCAGGTTGACCAGGATGGCGGTGGTGGAGCCGCCGTACTGCGCGCCGTAGTAGATGCCGGCCAGCATGATCAGCGCCGACACCGGCTCCAGGCCGTAGGTGACGGGCAGCAGCATGGCGATGGTGGCCACCGGGCCCAGGCCCGGCAGCACGCCGATCAGGGTACCCAGCAGGCAGCCGACAAAGGCGTACAGCAGGTTCTGCCCGGTGAAGGCAACGCTGAAGCCCAATGAGAGGTGTTCGAACAGTTCCATGGTGTTGTTGTCTCCGTGATCAGTGGCCCAGGAACCACGGCAGAACCGGGAACTGCAGATTGAGGGCGTAGACGAAAGCGCCGTAGCTGCCCACCGCAAGCACGGTGGCCAGCACGATCGATTCCTTGACCTTGTGGTTGGGGCGCGCGTAACCCGCGACGATGACCAGCGCGTAGATCGCCACGATCAGGCCGAAGGGCGGCAGGCCGATCGAGGGCAGGCCCACCAGCAGCACGCCGAAGACCAGGTTGGCCAGCAGGATGAACACCAGCGGCCGCCAGGCGAAGGAGCCGATCGCGCCGTCGTCGCCGCCCTTGGGCCGGCCAAACGACTGCACGGTCACCAGAAGCCCCAGCAGGGCCAGCACGATGCCCAGCAACAGGGGGAAGTAGCCCGGCCCCATGCGGGCCGCGCTGCCGATATCGAAGTTGGTGGCGCCCACCGCGAAGGCAATGCCCACGGCGGTGAACATGAGGCCGGACACGAAGTCCTTCTGGCTCGTTGGTTTCACGACGTCTGTCTCCTCGGGATGCAAAAAAAAGCTTGCGCATTGTCTGCGCATGGCCGCCCCATAGGCATGTGGGATACACCTATGGCTGACGCCAGCCTGACTGGCCGGCGGTTTTACCAGCGACCGGTCGGCTGTTTGGCGCGGATGGCCGCAGCGATGGCCTCGGCGGTGTCGCCCCGCCCCGCCCGACGGGCGAAGTCGATGGCGCTCAGGCCCTGCTCGTTCTTCAACAGGGGATCGGCGCCCGACTCCAGCAACAAGCGCACCACCTGAGGGTGGCCATAGAGCGCGGCCATCATCAGCGGCGTGCTGCCATTGGGCGACTGGGCGTCGATGTAGGCGTGGTGCTCCAGCAGCAGGTGCACCATGGGCACGGCGCGCTCGCTGGGGTGGGTGGCGGCATAGTGCAAGGGCGCCCAGCCGGGCTTGTTCACCTCGGCCTGGCGCTCGATGAGGCGGCGCGCCAGGTCCAGCTTGCCCTTGAGCGCGGCCATCATCAGCGGCGACTCGTCCTTGGCGTTGCGGACCTCCACGTTCAGTTCGGGCCGGCTGAGCAGGTACGCCGCGGCGCGGTCGGACTCGTCCCGCAGCGCCAGGTACAGCGGGTGCTGGCCGTTGGGGTCCAGCGTATTGAGGTCGAAGCCGCGCGCAGCGAGGCTGGCCAGGGTGTCGGGGTCGTTGCGCTTGATCGCGGTGAAGAAGTCGTCGTACGAACTGGCCCAGGCAGCGGGACTGAGAACAAGCAAGGCCATTAGACCTTTTAAAACAAAACGCTTTTTCATTTTTCTCAAGTAATTTCTGGGATTCAGGGCGCCGTGACGCGGTCGAACAGGCGCTCGAAATTGCGGCCGGTGGCCTCGGCCACGGCCTCCACGGACAGGCCTTTGAGTTCAGCCACCTGCGCCGCCACGTGCGGCACCAGGGCCGGCGTGTTCACCTTGCCGCGGTGCGGCACGGGGGCCAGGTAGGGGCTGTCGGTTTCGATCAGCAGGCGCTCCAGCGGCACCAGGCGCGCGGTCTCGCGCAGGTCGGCGGCGTTGCGGAAGGTCAGGATGCCCGAGAAGGAGATGTAGAAATCCAGGTCCAGCGCGGCGCGGGCGACCTCGGCGGTTTCCGTGAAGCAGTGGAACACGCCCCGGGCCGGGGCGCGCCCGTCGCCAGGGCCAAAACCGCCCTCCTCGCGCAGGATGTCCAGCGTGTCGTCGGACGCGCTGCGGGTGTGGATCACCAGCGGCAGCCCGGTCTGGCGCGCGGCGCGGATGTGCACGCGAAAGCGCTCGCGCTGCCACTCCATGTCGGCCAGGGTCCGCTGTCCCAGGCGGTAGTAGTCCAGGCCGGTCTCGCCGATGCCCACCACCTTGGGCCGCGCCGCGCCATCCAGCAGGTCCTGCAGGGAGGGTTCGCGCACGCCTTCGTTGTCGGGGTGCACGCCCACCGTGGCCCAGAGGGGGGCGTGGTCGCGCGCCAGGGCATGGACCTCGTCGAACTCTTCCATCGTGGTGCAGATGCACAGGGCGCGACCGACCTGGGCGGCCGCCATGGCGTCCAGGATGGCGGGGAGCTGCTCGCGCAGCTCAGGGAAATTCAGGTGGCAATGCGAGTCGGTGAACATCTGCCAATGATCCCCCAAAAACGCAGCGCCTCACGGCCGGTGGCGGTGAGGCGCTGGGGGAGCGGGCCCGGCTCAGAGCGTCTGCGTCTGACGATCGGAGTTCACATTGGCGCCCAGCACCTCCTCGATCTTGAGCTTGAGCTGCTTCGATTTTTCATCCGCCGGGAAGCGGATGCCCACGCCTTGGGTGCGCCCGCCCTGGGCCTTGGCCGGCGTGACCCAGGCCACCTTGCCGGCCACCGGGTAGCGCTGCGGGTCGTCGGGCAGGCTCAGCAGGACGTAGACGTCATCGCCCAACCGGTACTCGCGCGACGAAGGAATGAAGATGCCGCCATCGGCGAACAAGGGAATGTAGGCGGCGTACAGCGCGGCCTTCTCCTTGATCGAGAGCTGGATCACGCTGGGCCGTGCTGCGGCGCCGGCGGTGGCTGGGTTGGTGCTCATGCGGTGGAGTTTACGGGCAAGGGCCGGGTCGAAAGGTCGATAACAGAGCGCAGCGGTCGTGCAGTTTTCAGCGCGGCGCCATGGCCGGTCGCCGCTCAGCGACGAGCGGTCGCCAGGGCCTGACGCGCCCGCGCGGCCCAGGCCTCCTGCAGCAAGCCGGCCTGATAAGGGTGCTCCACGCTGCGGGCCGCCTGCGCGAGTTCGTCGGACCAGCGCGCCAGCACGCGCCAGGGCGGCGGCGGCGGCAGTTGCTCGGCCGGGAAGAAGCGCGGCGCGGCGCCGGCCGCGCGCGCCATGAGGTCGTGGCAGAGCTTTTGCAGCACGTCGAGCTGGGCCGCGGGCGTCTGCTCGCCCAGCACCTTCCAGTCGCCGCGCGCCAGGGCCTGCGGCAGGCCGGCCCATTGCTCGGGCGTGAAACCACGCCGCGACAGCGCCAAGGCCTCGTCGGGCCGGCCACCGGACGCGCGCCACCACGCCTCGGCGGCGGTCGGCGTCACCTCGCCGGTGGCCTGCAGCCAGGGCAAGGCCTCCGCCTCGGCGGGCCATTGCAGGGTGTGCGTCTGGCAGCGGCTGCGGATGGTGGGCAGCAGCAGGTGCGCGGCCTCGGTGGCCAGCACGAAGCGCACGCTGGGGCTGGGCTCTTCCAGGGTCTTGAGCAGGGTGTTGGCGGCCTCGACGTTGAGCCGCTCGGCCGGGTAGACCAGCACCACCTGGGTGCCGCCGCGCGCACTGGTGGTCTGGGTGAAGGCCACGGCCTGGCGCGCGGCCTCCACGCGAATGGCTTTGCTGGGCTTGCGTTTCTTGTCGTCGAGCTCGCGCTGGGTGGACTCGTCCAGCGGCCAGCCCAGCTCCAGGCTCAGGGTTTCGGGCAGCAGCGCGCACAGGTCGGCGTGGGTGCGCACGTCGATGGCGTGGCAGCTCGGACACTGTCCGCAGGCGCCGTGCGGCTGGGGCCGCTCGCACAACCAGGCGCGGGCCAGGGCCAGGCCCAGCTCGTACTGGCCCAGGCCGGACGGCCCGGACAGCAGCACCGCGTGGGCGCGCCAGCCCAGCAGGGTGCGCAGCTGGCGTTGCAGCCAGGGGGCCAGGGCGGTATCGCTCATGCGGTCCGGCGCAGGGCCGCCCCAGGCGGGATCAGCCCCCTCGGGGGGCAGCGACCTGCGCAGCGATGAAGCGTGGAGGTCTTCATGCGGGGGGCAGCCAACCGCGCCGCTGGAAGGCATCGCGCACGATCGCCGCCACACGCTCGCGCGGCTGGTTGGCGTCGATGCGCACGAAACGCGCGGGCTCGGCCTGGGCGCGCGCGGCATAGCCCGCGCTGACGCGCTCGAAGAAGGCCTGGGGCTGGGACTCGAAGCGATCGGGCAGGCGGGCACCGGCCAGGCGCTCGGCCGCCACGGCGGCCGGCAGGTCGAACCACAGGGTGAGGTCGGGCTGGCGCAGGCCGCCCTGCTCGCGCGCCTGCACCCAGCGTTCCAGCTGGCCCAACACGGCCAGGTCGAAGCCGCGCCCATGGCCCTGGTAGGCGAAGGTGGCGTCGGTGAAACGGTCGCACAGCACCACCTCGCCGCGCGCCAGGGCGGGTTCGATGACCTGGCGCAGGTGGTCGCGCCGCGCGGCGAACATCAGCAGCGACTCGCTCAGCGGGTCCATGGCGTCGTTGAGCACCAGGGTGCGCAGCTTCTCGGCCAAGGGTGTGCCGCCCGGCTCGCGCGTGAGCACGACGCGCCGGCCGGCGGCGTCGAAGGCCTTGGCGAGCATGTCGATGTGCGTGGACTTGCCGGCGCCGTCGATGCCCTCGAAGCTGATGAAAAGACCGGTGGAAGCGTGGGACATCAGCGGCGCAGGATGAAGCGCCGCACGGCGGCGTTGTGCTCGTCCAGCGTGGCGCTGAACTGGCTGGAGCCGTCGCCGCGCGAGACGAAGTACATGGCGTTGGTGCGCGCGGGCCGCACCGCGGCCATCAGCGAGGCCTCTCCCGGCAGCGCGATGGGCGTGGGCGGCAGGCCGGCGCGCGTGTAGGTGTTGTAGGGTGAATCGGTGTCCAGGTGCTGGCGGCGCAGGTTGCCGTTGAACGCATTGCCCAGGCCGTAGATGACGCTCGGATCGGTCTGCAGGCGCATGCCGATGCGCAGCCGGTTGCTGAACACGCCGGCGATGCGGTCCCGGTCGGCTGGCATGCCGGTTTCCTTCTCGATGATGCTGGCCAGGATCAGCGCCTGCTCGGGCGACTGCAGCGGCCCGTTCGGATCGCGCTGCGCCCAGGCCTGCGCCAGTCGCTCGTCCATGGCGCGCGCGGCCTGGCGCAGCACGGCGGACACCGGCGTGTGCTTGGCGACGCGGTAGGTGTCGGGGAAGAAGCGGCCCTCGGGGTGCACCCCGGGCCGGCCGATGCGCTCCATCACCTGGGCCAGGTTCAGGCCTTCCAGGTCCTGGCGCAGATCGGGCGAACGGCGCAGGGCATCGATGGCCTGGCTGGAGGTCCAGCCCTCGACGATCAGCGCATGGGTCATGGCCTGCTCGCCGCGCACCAGCTTGCCCAGCAGGCTGCGCGGCGTGGTGCCGGGAGCGATCTCGTACACGCCGGCCTTGATGTCGCGCGACTCGCCCGAGAGGCGGAACCAGGCGTACAGCAGCTCGGCCGGCGCGTTTACCCCGGCGGCTTCGATGCGGTTGGCCGCCGCGCGCGCGGAACTGCCCGCCGGGATCTCGAACTCGAGCGGCGCACTGTCGCTGACCGTGGCCGGCAGGCTCAGGGGATGGTGGACCCACCAGTGGGCCGCCATGGTGGCCAGGCCCAGGAGCAACAGGGGGTAAACCACCAAATACTTGAACAGGCGCATGAAGGCGTGCTGGAGACAGGGAGAACGCGCCGGGCGGCGACGGCGCGACAGACGGGCCATGATAATTCAGCGCGCATGTCCCAGCCCTCCCCCCTCATCCCCCTGAACGGCGTGGCCCCGCTCGGCTCGCTCGGCGTCATCGCCGCCGAGGGCGACGAAGCCGCCGCCTTCCTCCACAGCCAGCTCACGCAGGATTTCGCCCTGCTCGGCGTCAGCGAGGCCCGCCTGGCGGCCCTGTGCACCGCCAAGGGCCGCATGCTGGCCAGCTTCATCGCCTTCAAACGCGCGCACGACCGCATCCTGCTGGTCTGCCGCCGCGACCTGCTGCCACCCACGCTCAAGCGCCTGCAGATGTTCGTGCTGCGCGCCAAGGTGAAGCTGCGCGATGCCAGCGACGGGTTCGCGCTGCACGGCCTGGCCGGCCAGGCCGTGCCCGCCGGACTCGGCGCCGCGCCCTGGACCCATCTGGCCGACGGCGACGCCAGCGCGGTCCGCCTGTACCCCGGCGCCGGCGCGCCGCGCGCCCTGTGGGTGGGGCCGGCCGGGACCGCGCCAGCCGGCGCGGCGCTCAGCGAGGCCCAATGGGACTGGCTGGAAGTGATGAGCGGCGTGGCCACCCTCGGCCAAGCCGTGGTCGAGGCCTTCGTGCCGCAAATGCTCAACTACGAATCCGTTGGCGGCGTGAACTTCAAGAAAGGCTGCTACCCGGGCCAGGAGGTCGTGGCGCGCAGCCAGTTCCGCGGCACGCTCAAGCGCCGCGCCTACCTGGTGCAGGCCGACGCGCCGCTGCAGTCGGGCCAGGACGTCTTCCACGCCAGCGACGCCGAACAGCCCACAGGCACCGTCGTGCAGGCCGCGCCGAACCCACAAGGTGGCTGGAACGCCATCGTGTCCATGCAGACGGGCTCCTCCGACGGCGCACCGCTGCGCGCGGGCGAGGCCAAGCTGCAGCTCCTGCCCCTGCCCTACCCCCTGCTGGAAGACATCTAGGCATGTGCCTGATCGCCTTCGCGATCGATGCCGCGCCCGGCGTGCCCCTGCTGGTGGCGGCCAACCGCGACGAGTACTGGGCACGGCCCACGGCCGCCCTGCACCGCTGGGCCCTGGACGATGGCACCCCGGTCATCGGCGGACGCGACCTGCGAGAGGGTGGCACCTGGCTCGGCCTGAGCCCGGCAGGGCGCATCGCCTGGCTCACCAACGTGCGCCAGCCCGGCGCCGAGCGGCGCGGCCGCAGCCGCGGCGAACTGGTGGCGCGCTGGCTGCAGAGCGGTGCCGACAGCACCGGCTTCATCGACACCCTGGACCCCGCCGCCTACGCCGGCTTCAACCTCGTGGTGGGTGATCTGCGGCGCGGCGAGTGGGCCTGGATCGGCAACCGCCACCCCGACGCGCCCCACGCCGAGCAAGCGCCCGAGCGCCACTGGCGGGCCATCGGCCCGGGCGTGCACACCTTGTCCAACGCCACCTTGAACACCCCCTGGCCCAAGGCGCGCCGGCTCGCCCAGGCCCTGGGCGAGGCCCTGCACGCCGGCGACGAAACGCCCCCACCGCTGGGTGGTGCGCTCATCGACACCACGCTCGCGTCCGACGCCGAACTGCCGCGCACCGGCGTGCCCGACGCCGTGGAGCGCGTGCTGTCCAGCCCCTTCGTCCATTGGCCGGACCACGCCTATGGCACGCGTTGCTCCACCGTCCTGCGCTGGGGTGCCGACGGCGAACTGCGCATCGACGAATGGACCCACGACGGCGCCTCGGCCACGCCCGCGCTGAGCGAGCGGGCGCACCGGCGCGAGCGGATCAGAGTGTCTTGACCATGGTCTGGTGCGGGATGCCGGCTTCCTCGAACGCCTCGCCCAAGGGCGCAAAGCCCAGTCGCGCGTAGAAGCCCACGGCGCTGCGCTGCGCGTGCAACTGCACCTCGCGGTCGCCCCGCGCTCGCGCCGCGTCCATCAGCGCGAAGAGCACGCGCCGGCCCAGGCTGCCGCCGCGCAGCACGCGGTGCACGGCCATGCGGCCGATCTTGGACACACCCGGTGCATCGCCGCGCAGCAGCCGGCCCGTGGCCACCACGCGGCCCAGGCGGTTGCGCGCCACGGCGTGCACCGCGTCCGCGTCGGCCGCGTCCATTTCCAGCTCGAGCGGAATGCCCTGCTCGCGCACGAAGACCTCGGCTCGCAGCTGGCTCGCGCCGTCGCCGAGCTCGGCCCAACCGCCCACGCGCAGGTCCACCATGTCCTCGCCCGCCTCGTGGCCCAGCAGGATGGCGCGCAGCGAATCGGGCACGGGCCGCGAACGCTGCGTGGCCGGGTCGGCGAAGACGTAGACGATCTCGCCCGTGATGAGGTGTTCGTCGCCGCGGAAGATCGCGCCCGTGAAGGCCATGGAACTGGTGCCCACGCGGCCGCATTTCATGGCCACGTCGATCTGCTCGTCCGCGCGCGCCGAGGCGTGGTACTCCACCGTGGCCTTCACCACATACAGATCGCCCGCCAGCGAGTGCATCGACTCTTCGTACGGCAGCGCCAGCGCGCGCCAGTAGTCGCTGATGGCGGTGTCGAAGTACATCAGGTAATGCGCGTTGAACACGATCTTCTGCATGTCCACCTCGGCCCAGCGCACGCGCAGGCGGTGGAAAAAGCGGAAATCGTCCCGTGTCAGTCGGCCCATGTCAGTCGTCTCCAAAAGCGGTTTTCAAAGCGTTCGCGGCGTGCCGGTGGGCGGTGCGCGCCTCGGGAATGGCGCGGCCGAACTGCACGAAGTTGTGCACCACGCCCGCGTAGATGTCCAAGTCGACCGGCACACCGGCCAGGCGCAGCCGGTCGCAGAAGGCCAGTCCCTCGTCGACCAGCGGATCGCACTCGGCCAGGCCCATCCACACCGGGGCCACGCCGTCCAGGTCTTTCGGCTCGCCATGCCCGTCACGTCCGTCCAGCGGGGCGAAGCGCCAGTCGTCGCGGTCGGCCGGGGTGCGCAGGTAGTGGCCAAAGAAATAGCGGATGGTCGGCTCGTCCAGGATGAAGCCTTGCGCGTAGGTGTGGTGCGAGGGCGTGTCCTGGTGGCCCGCGCAGCCCGGATAGAAAAGCAGTTGCAGCGCCAATGGCCAGCCCGCGTCGCGCGCCTGCAGCGCGGTCACGATGGCCAGGGTGCCGCCCGCGCTGTCGCCTCCCACGGCGATGCGCCCGGCGTCCAGCCCCAGGGCGCCCGCCCGGCCGCGCAGCCAGGCCAGGCTGTCCCAGGCGTCGTTCACCGCGACGGGGAACTTGTGCTCGGGCGCGAGCCGGTAGTCCACCGACAACACCGCGCAGCCCGCCTGGTGCGCCAACGTGCGGCACAAGGGCTCGTGCGTGGCCACGCTGCCGATGGTGAAACCGCCGCCATGGAAATACAGCAGCACCGGCAGGCCATCCGCCTCGCTCGGTGCGAACAGCCGCGCGGGCAGCTCGGCGCCGTCGCGCGTGGGAATGCGCAGGTCCTGCACGCGGGCGATCGCCGGTGGCGACATCTCGAGCACGCCGGCGCCGGCGGCATAGGCCTGGCGCGCCTGCTCGGGCGTGAGAGCGTGGAACGGCGGATGACCGGCGCGCGCGATGCGGTCGATCACGCCGCGCATCGCCGGCGTCAAGCGCGAGCGCGGGTTCGAAGGGTGGGACATGGGTGGGCTTGTCGGCTCGGCGACCGCGCTGGCGCATCGCGTCCGTATAGTTTTCGCTTCCCCGAACCATAACCGGAGACAGACGTGGCCCAGATCCTCTACGTGACAAACATCCTCATCGACTACGGGGCCTTGTCGCAGTTGCCCGCCGAGTGCGAGCGCGTGGGCATGCGCCGTCCGCTGGTCGTCACCGACGCCGGCGTGCGCGCCGCCGGCCTGCTCGACAGACTGCAGGCCGCGCTGCAGGGCACGCCCGCCGCGGTGTTCGACCAGACCCCTTCCAATCCCACCGAGGCCGCGGTCCGGGCCGCGGTCGAGATCTACCGCCGCGAACGCTGCGATGGCCTGATCGCGCTCGGCGGCGGCAGCGCCATCGACTGCGCGAAAGGCGTGGCCATTGCCGCCGCGCACGAAGGGCCGCTCAAAACCTACGCCACCATCGAAGGCGGCTCGCCCAAGATCGGCGCCGCCGTGCCCCCCCTGATCGCCGTGCCCACCACCGCCGGCACCGGCAGCGAGGTCGCGCGCGGCGCCATCCTCATCGTCGACGACGGCCGCAAGCTGGGTTTTCACAGCTGGCACCTCGTCCCCCGCACCGCGCTGCTCGACCCCGAACTCACCCTGGGTCTGCCGCCCCTGCTCACCGCCGCCACCGGCATGGACGCCATCGCGCATTGCATGGAAACCTTCATGAGCGCGGCCTTCAACCCGCCGGCCGACGGCATTGCGCTCGATGGCCTGCGCCGCGGCTGGGCCCACATCGAACGCGCCACCCGCGACGGCAGTGACCGCGAAGCCCGCCTGCACATGATGAGCGCCAGCATGCAAGGCGCCATGGCCTTCCAGAAGGGCCTGGGCTGCGTGCACAGCCTCAGCCACAGCCTGGGCGGCATCAACCCGCGCCTGCACCACGGCACGCTCAACGCCGTCTTTCTGCCCGCCGTGATCCGTTTCAATGCCGAGGCCGACAGCATGCGGCGCGAGCAGCGCCTGGACCGCATGGCCCAGGCCATGGGCCTGGCCGCCGGCGCCGAAGTGCCCCAGGCCGTGGCCGGCATGAGCGCGCGGCTGGGCCTGCCCAATGGCCTCGCCGCCATGGGCGTGGACCGCTCGCTGTTCGATCGGGTGATCGAAGGCGCCCTGGCCGACCATTGCCACAAGACCAATCCCCGGCTGGCCTCGCCGCAGGACTACCGCGCCATGCTCGAAGCGTCGCTAACGGTCTGATTGGCAGGATGGTCGGTCGACTTATTTCCTAGCCCTTTTGTATTCTCAATTACGGAAAAATGACGACTTTTGGAGTGCTGTAATCGGCTTTTCAGGTGAGGAAAAGCCAAAATGCGAAAGCACAGCGCAGTGGGGCGCGTCAGGGCTGCCCCGGTTTCGCTTGTCCAGTTCACAGGCGCCCCGGCCGCCCCTCCGCCGGTCGGCCACCCCTCCGGAGGCGACGAATTCACCTTCGGCCCGTTCGTGCTGCGTTCCGACCACCGGGAACTGACCTGCGACGGCGTGCTGCGCCCCCTTGAGCGGCGTGCCTTCGACCTGTTGCTCTACTTGCTCAAGAACCATGGCCGGGTGGTCGCCAAGGAAGAGCTGTTGGAACAGGTCTGGCAGCGCCGCTGTGTGACCGACTCCGTCATCGCCCAGGCCGTGCTCAAGGTGCGCAAAGCCCTGAGCGACGCGCCTGGTTTCGAGTGCCCTGTGCACACCGTGCATCGGGTGGGCTACCGCGTGGTGGGCGAAGTGCGGCACCGCCGCGTAGCCCCCGGTCACACTTCGCGGGGCGCCGCCCTGCTGGCGGTGCGCTGGCCACTCACCCGCCTGGACGATGAACTGGATCTGCCCACCTGGATGCCCGTCGCCCTGGCGGGCTTCGGCGTGTTGTCGCTGCAAGCGCATGGGGTGCAGCCGCTGGACACTGACCAAACCACCACCGTGGTCGACGACGCCGTGCGCGCGCAAAGCCGCCTGCGGTTGACGGACGCCCGGGACAAGGACGCAGCGCCGGCGACCGAGGCGGAGACGGTTCGTCCGGCGTTCACCATGGACATCGAGATTTCGGCCCCCGACTGGCGCACGCGCGTCAGCGCAAGCGCCGATTCGCCATTCAAAGCGGCCTGGCAAGCCGCCGGGTCAGCCGCCCTGGCCATGCGCCTGCGCCAAATCCTGCTGTCCACCTCACCGGGCGAGGTGGAGCGCCGCTGGGAGCGGCTGGCCGCCTTGGTTGGCCACCCACCACCGCTGATGGGGCCCGCCAGCCTCCACCTGCCCGCACTGTGGTGCCGGTCGCTGGTCGAGCGCGGCCTGGACGCCGAGGCCGACATCCTCATGGAAAGCGCTTGGCGTGGTGACCCGCGCACACCTCAGGAAGCCTTGGAGCTGCGGCGGCGGGCCTCCCGCTCGAACGCCCCTCACCACGAAGGCTGGGCGGACCTGTGCCTGGCTGTGTACGAATGGACCGCTGGCGACTCGCGCCGCGTGGCCCATCTGGTGGACCGTGCCTTGACCCACTTCGATCACGTCGCCACCACGCCTCAAGCGGTGCGGGCCGGGGCGACGGCCGAACACCTGATGGCGGTGGTGGGGGCCGACTGGGCGCCGCCCGCGTGGTGGCGCAGCCTGCGCGACGCGCCCGCGGTGGACGGCTCGGCAGGCATCCGCCGCTGGCACCGCCTGGCCAACCTGCACCGGCAGATCACGCGCGAGACGTCCGGCGGGCCGGCCTTCCACCGCAGCAGCGAAGCCGGCAGCAACGTCTCGCCGGGCTGCGAAGGCCTGCAAGCCCTGTTGCATGCCCTCTCCGGCCTGACACGGCATGCCGATGGCGACCTCGACACCGCCTTGAGCGAGTGTTCCCGCGCCCAGGAGCTCGCCGAGCGCTCGCCCTGGCTCACGCCCCGGATCCTGTGCCGGCTCGCGCTGGGCGACCTGGCCGCTCGGCTGGGTGACGAAGCGCGCCTCGGCGCCTGCCTGCAAGGCTTCGATGCCCTCCCCCTCACCGGCCTGACCCGCTGGAATGCCACACGGGACTGGCTGTTGGCGCGGCGCCTGCGGCTGAACGGCTTGCCCCATGAAGCGTGGCGACTGGTGGAGAAAGCCCTGCCGGTGCTGTCGCACTGCAGCCTGTGGTTTCGTGACGAGGCCTGGCTCTTTGCCATCGACATCGCCTGGCAAACGCGCTCGCGCACGGCACTGCAGGGTTTGCGCGAAACACTGGGGGGCCACACGCGGCGCGACAACCGCAGCATCACCGCCATCGTGCTGGCCACCGACGCCACCATCGCCCTGCTCGACAACGATGTCGCCCACGCGCACCAACTCATCCTGCGTGCCTGGCAAACCGCGCCTTCGTCGGGCGCCAAGCGCCAGCTCGCCATGGCGGCCGCCACCGCCATGCTGTGGCGCCGGCCGGCCTCGTCTCAAACCCTTGATCAGGCCCTCCTGCAGGCCGGTGCCTGGCTGCAGCGCTCGGCGAGCGGCCTTCGCCTGAGCCAACTGCACCGCCGGCCACACAGCGTGCCAATCACGGTGCAGGCCCCGTCGTTCTATCGGGTGACGGAACCCGCCGAAGACAACACCGGCTGGCTCTGGGCACCCTGAACGCTGGCAGGCCGCACCGGACCCGCCCCGCCCTCAACGGATCCTTCGGCCCCGGTCGGCGCTGCGGCCATGGGAATGGGCGAACCGATATGGGTCAGACCGCGTTCTCGCGCCAGCGTGACCTGGCGTTGGCGCTCGGCCAGGCGCTCCCGGTCCGCGTCACCGCGCTGGGCGTGGCAATGGGGGCAGCTCACCCCTTCCTCGTAGAGCGGCGAGGCGCGGTCGGTCTCGTCGAGCGGCCATCGGCAGGAGCGACACAGCGCGTGCCCGCCAGGCTTCAAACCATGGCCCACACTCACCCGCTCATCGAACACAAAACACTCGCCGCGCCAGCGGCTCTCGGCCTCAGGCACGGTTTCCAGGTACTTCAGGATGCCCCCCTGCAGGTGGTACACCTCCTCAAACCCTTGCTGGCGCAACAGGGCCGTGGACTTCTCGCAGCGGATGCCACCGGTGCAGAACATGGCCACGCGCGGCTTTGCCGGGCCTTGCAGCGCCGGCTGGTTCGCCAGCCAGGCGGGCAGCTCCGTGAAGGCGCCGATACCCGGGTCGATCGCCCCCTCAAAGCTGCCGATCTTGACCTCGTAGTGATTGCGCGTGTCGATCAGCAGCACGTCCGGCTGGGCGATCAGGGCGTTCCAGTCCTCGGGCTTCACGTAACGGCCGGCGTGCTCTTGCGGCCGCAAGCCAGGCACGCGCAGGGTCACGATTTCGCGCTTGAGCCGCACCTTGAGGCGGTGAAACGGCGGCCGCTCGGACCAGGAGACTTTGTGCTCCAGGTCGCTCAGGCGCGGATCGCGCCGCAGCCAGGCCAGCACCGCCTGCACGCCCGCCTCAGGCCCCGCGATGGTGCCGTTGATGCCCTCGGCCGCCAGGAGCAGCGTGCCCTTGACCTGATGCGCCCGGCACAGCGCGATGAGCGGTTCACGCCAATCGGCGTGGTCGGGCAGGTCGACGAACTTGTAGAGCGCGGCGGTGAGGTACGGTGCAGTCACCCAGGGATTATCCCGCGCGGCCTCGCGGGGCTCACAGCGGTTCGACCCGGCGGACATCGGGCCGGGCCAGCCACTCCCCCAGTTCTTCCGCCAGCTGCCGCGCCGCCTTCACGGCCGCGCCCCAGGCCCTGACGCGCGCGGCCAGGTCCTGCCCGTAGCGCCCGAAGTCGCTGCGATCGGGCAGCTTGCCGCCCGGCAGGGCCTGCCTCACCCAGTCGGGGTCGGGCGCCAGCACCAGCATGTGGTCCAGCGCGGGGCTGCTTCGGTGGCGGCGCTTCCAGGCCTTGTCCAGCCAGCCCGGCACCACCGCCCGCTGGAAGTGCGGATACAGCACGATGGGCGCGGCGGCGTCGTGCCGGTAGTGCAGGTGCAGGTGGTAATCGGTGATGCCACCGTCCCAGTACGGCCCGTGCGGCGCGCCCGGAATATCCACCACCGGGCGCAGCACGAAGGGAATGGAGCAGCTGGCCTGCAGGGCCTGCATGAAGTTGTGCGGTCCCATCGGGATCTGGCGCGTGCGCAGATCGTGGGTGGCGAAGGGCAAGGCGCTGGTGGTGCCGGCCGCCACGTCCGGCCCCGAGAACACCACCCGCTCCAGCCACTGGCCGAGCGCCGGGCGGCGCACGGCATTGGCCGCATAGGCGCTCAGGTAACCCAAGGGCGTGCGCCAGCGCCCGTCGTGCGCGAGCAGGCGCCGCCCGCGCGAGGTGACGACGTGCAGCCGCCAGCGCGGGTGCTGCAGCACGGGCTCGACGCGCCCGCCGTAGAAGGATTGAAGATTGAGCGAGAACTGTTCGCTCACCTGCTGTGCCGTGGGCCGGCGCTGGCCGGGCGGCAGTGCATAGTGCTGGTGGATGTAGTCGTGCTCGAGCCGCTCGAAACTGCCCACCGCGTCGGGCAGACAGGCCGTGGCCATGCGCCAGGCGCCGATGGAGGCGCCCACCAGGTGGATGGGTTGCGGCGCGTCGGCCAGCCAGTGGCCGAACAGCAGGCGGTCGATGGGCCCGAGGATGAGGCCCTTGGGTCCACCGGCCGCGGCGGGAACGACGCCGACGTCCGAGGGGCGCAGGCCCCGCTCGCGCAGGTGGTCTAAGGCCGAAGGGCCGGCATAGAGGCGCAGGGCTCGCATGGGCCCGAATTGTCACCGAGCGCCGCGGCCCCCGGTCCTCAGTGGGGCACGGAATCGCTGGCCGGCTCGACGCGCGGCTTGGCCTCGTCCTCCACCGGGTGGCGGGAAATCGAGGGAATGCGCTCGGCCACCACGGTGTCCGGGTCGATGCCCAGCACCACGCCCACCGGGTCCGGGTAGGTGTTGATGAGCAGCTCGCCCCGCAAGTCCTGCTCTTCGGCGCGGGCGCGCCAGGAGCCGATGTGGATGACGCCGGCGATCGGTTCGTACACGTCGTTGTCGAAGGGTGCCGTCTGGTGTTCGATGGCGTTGATCATGCGGCGCGGGAACTTCCATTCGCGCGCCAGCGCCGCGCCCACCTCGGCGTAGCTGTAGCCGAACAGGCTGCGCTCGGCCTTGGCGCGCTTGAGGTCGAGCATGGGAATGTTGCGGTCCAGCTCGATCATGGCCTCGGGCATGCCCACATGCATCACCAGTTCGCCGATGGCGTGGATCAGGCCGGCGGTGAAGGCGGTGTTCTCGTCGATGCGGATGGGCAGCGCGATGTAGCGCGACAGGTTGGCCGTGTTCAGGCTGTAGCGCCAGAACTGGTTGAGGTTGACGCCACCCACCATGTGGAAGCTCTCGCCCAGGGCGCTGGCCACCACCAGCGCGCGCACCTTGATCAGGCCCAGGATGTTCATGGCCTCACGCGCGTTGGTCACGTTGCGCGACAAGCCGAAGAAGGCCGAGTTGGCGGTCTTGAGCAGCTTGGCCGTGAGGACCGGGTCCTCTTCGATCAGCGAGGCCACCAGCATGGGATCGACGTCGGCCTGCTCGAAGGTTTCGATCAGGCGCCGCACCACCTTGGGTACGGACGGAAGGGCCTGAGGCTGCTTGAGCAGTTTTTCGAGATGCATGGCGATCCTCTTGCGGCTGGAACGTCGGGTGTTTGCTTTGTTTATCGTTACCGGCAGGCGTTTCTTTAGAACTATCGACGACATGGGGTGCGATCAATCCAGGAAGGCGGACAGCGCGTCGGTGAACTCCCACTCGGCCGGGTCTTTGCCCAGCACGCTGCCCAGGTCCAGTCCCAGGGTCAGGCCCACCATGTCCGGGAAGGTGGCGGCCAGGCCGCCGTCGTCGAGCTGGATTTCCTCGGCGCGCGCGCGCCAGGACGCCAGGTGCAGGATGCCGGCCAGCGGGTCGTACACGTCGCCGTCGAAGGGCGCGGTCTGGTGCTTCAGCGCGCTCACGATGGCCGGGGGGAAGTTCCAGCGCTCCACCATGCCCGCGCCGACCTCGGCGTAGGTGTAGTCGAAACGGTTGCGTTCGGCCTGGGCGCGCTGCAGGTCCAGCGGCGGCGTGCCCATGTCCAGGGGGGCGATCTCATCGGGCATGGCGATGTGCATCACCAGGTCGCCGATGGCGTGGATCAGGCCGGCCGTATAGGCATTGGACTCCTGCTGGCGCAGCAGGCCCGCCAGGGATTTGGAGATGTCGGCCACGCGCAGGCTGTAGCGCCAGAACTGCGGCAGGTTCACACCGGGCACGTTCTTGAAGCTGGAGCCCAGCGCGGCGGCCATGACCAGCGAGCGCACGTGCGTCATGCCCAGCATGGCCACGGCTTCCTGGGCGCTGCCGATCTTGCGGCTGGCGCGGAAGAAGGAGGAGTTGGACAGGCGCAGCACCCGGGTGGTGAGCGAGGGGTCTTGCCCCACCAGCTCGGCCACCCGCTTGGGGCTCGGGTCGTCCTTGTTCATCTCCGACATCAGGTCGGCGACGGTGCGGGACATCGCCGGCAAGGCGCCGGGGTAGTTCAGGAGCGCTTCAAGATCCATGGCGGGCGGTGGGGATGAATACCTCGGACTGACATTGACCCCCCCGCCGCACTGCGCGCGCCCTCTCGGGGCGGCACCTGCGGCCCGGCACAGCCGGTTCCGCGGTGCCCCGATCAGGGCACGCCAGTCAACGGAGTTGTCGCTTCCTGCCCTATCGGCACGCGGCAGCGGAACTTGATGCGCCGCTCAGCGCGGCTTGGCGCCGCGCAGCTTCTCGAAAGCCGAGGCCATGGCCGACGGCGCGGCCACCGTGTCCCGCCCGCCCGAATAGCGCGCGAAGCCCTCGCGCCCGCCGCGCGGCGCGCCCGCCCCCGCGCCGCCGCCCTCGCGCCGCGCGGGCGCGGCGTCGAGCTTCATGCTCAGCGAGATGCGCTTGCGCGCCGTGTCGACCTCCAGCACCTTGACCTTCACGATGTCACCGGTCTTGACGACCTCGCGCGCGTCGTTCACGAACTTGTGACTCAGCTGGCTCACATGGACCAGGCCGTCCTGGTGCACGCCCAGGTCCACGAAGGCGCCGAACTGGGCCACGTTGCTCACCGTGCCCTCCAGGATCATGCCCTCGCGCAGGTCCTTGATGTCCTCCACGCCCTCGTTGAAGCGCGCCACCTTGAAGTCCGGGCGCGGGTCGCGGCCGGGCTTCTCCAGCTCTTTCAGGATGTCCTTCACGGTGATGGCGCCCACGCCGTCCACCGCGAACTGCTCGGGCTTGAGCCGGCCCTGCCAGTCGGCGCGGCCCATGAGCTTGTTCACCGGCTCGCCCACGCTGGCGATGATTTTTTCAACCACGGCGTAGCTCTCGGGGTGCACGCCGGTCATGTCCAGCGGGTTGTCGCCGTCGCGGATGCGCAGGAAACCGGCCGCCTGTTCGAAGGTCTTGGCGCCCAGGCCGCTCACCTCGAGCAGTTGCTGGCGGCTGCGGAAGGCGCCGTGCGACTCGCGCCAGCGCACCACGGCCTTGGCCTGGGAGGCCGACAGGCCCGATACGCGCGACAGCAGCGGCGCGCTGGCGGTGTTCAGGTCCACGCCCACGCCGTTCACGCAATCCTCGACCACGGCGTCGAGCGTGCGCGCCAGCTCGCTCTGGTTCACGTCGTGCTGGTACTGGCCCACGCCGATGCTCTTGGGGTCGATCTTCACCAGCTCGGCCAGCGGGTCCTGCAGGCGGCGGGCGATGCTGGCGGCGCCGCGCAGGCTCACGTCCACGTCCGGCATTTCCTGGCTGGCGTATTCGCTGGCCGAATAGACCGAGGCGCCGGCCTCGCTCACCACCACCTTCTGCACGGCCGGGAAGCGCTTGAGCAGATCGGCCGCGAGCTTGTCCGTCTCGCGGCTGGCGGTGCCATTGCCGATGGCGATCAGGCTCACGCCGTGTTTCTCGCACAGGCGGCCCAGGGTGTGCAGGGCACCGTCCCAGTCGCGCCGGGGCTCGTGCGGGAACACCGTCGCGGTATCGACCAGCTTGCCGGTGGCGTCCACCACCGCCACCTTCACGCCGGTGCGGATGCCCGGGTCCAGGCCCATCACCACCTTGGGGCCGGCCGGCGCGGCCAGCAGCAGGTCGCGCAGGTTGGCGCCGAACACCTGGATGGCCACGCCCTCGGCGCCTTCGCGCAGGCGGGCGAACAGGTCGCGCTCGCTGGACAGGCTCAGCTTCACGCGCCAGGTCCATGCGACGCATTTGCGCAGCAGGTCGTCGGCGGGGCGGCCCTGGTGGCTCCAGCCCAGGTGGCGCGCGATGCGGCCTTCGGCCAGGCTGGGCTGACCGGGCAGCGCGTCCTCGGGCAGGGCCAGCTTCACGTCCAGGATTTCCAGCCCGCGCCCACGGAACATAGCCAGCGCGCGGTGCGAGGGCACCTTGCCGATGGGCTCGCGCTGGTCGAAATAGTCGCGGAACTTGGCCACCTCGGGCGCGTTCTCGTCCTTGCCGGCCACCAGCTGGCTGGTGATCTCGCCCTCGGCCCAAAGCCACTCGCGCAGGGCCTGCACCAGCGCGGCGTCCTCGGCCCAGCGCTCGGACAGGATGTCGCGCACGCCGTCGAGCACGGCCGCCGCGGTGGTGAAGTCGCTGCCGTCCTCGCCCTTTTCGGCCTTCACGTAGGGCGCGGCGGCGGTGGCCGGGTCCAGCGAAGGGTCGGCCCAGAGCGCGTCGGCCAGGGGCTCGATGCCCGCCTCGCGCGCGATGGCGCCCTTGGTGCGGCGCTTGGGCTTGTAAGGCAGGTAGAGGTCTTCCAGGTCCTGCTTGGTGTCGGCGGCCTCGATGGCCGCGCGCAGGGTGTCATTGAGCTTGCCCTGCTCCTCGATGCTCTTGAGCACCGTGGCGCGGCGGTCTTCCAGCTCGCGCAGGTAGGCCAGTCGGGCGTCGAGCTCGCGCAACTGCACGTCGTCGAGGCCGTCGGTGGCCTCCTTGCGGTAGCGGGCGATGAAGGGCACCGTGGCGCCGCCGTCGAGCAGTTCGATGGTGGCCCGCACCTGCTGCTCACGAATCTTCAGGTCTTGCGCCAGGCGCGCAACGATCTTCTGCATGGGTCTCCCGGTGGCCCCCCAAGGGGTGCCTCACTTCACGAAGCGCGGGAGTTTGCCACAGGCCGATGCCCCGCCCGGTTCCTTTGCCAGCCATCAAGAAATGCGCCGCTGGCACGGGAGAAGGCCCGAATACTGCAGCGGCAGTATGTGGTCGGCCGCTCGCCGTTCCTAGCATGCCGCGCCTGAGCCCGTCGGCGCTCCAGCTGCAGCCGAACGACCTGCCCCTTCCTCCCAAGGCACGGCATGAAGAACGAAGCCAGGCATCGGCCCAAAGTGCTCTGCGTGGACGACGAACCGCCGCTGTTGCGCTCGCTGCGCTGGCTGCTGCGCGGCGAATTCGACGTGGTCGTGGCGAGTGACGGCGCGCAGGCGCTCGCCCTGCTTGGGGCCCAGCGCTTCGACGTGCTGCTGTCCGACCAGTGCATGCCCGGCATGTGCGGCACCGAGCTCCTGCGCCAGGCCCGCGAAGCCTCGCCGCACACCGTGCGCCTGCTGCTCGCGGGTTACGCCGATTTTTCCTCGGTGGTGTTCGCGCTGAACGAGGGCGACGTGTTCCGCTGCATCAGCAAACCCTGGAACGACGCCCGGCTGCTCCGCCACGTGCAGGACGCGGCCCGTCTGTCGCGCCTGACGCGCCTGGCCTGGAGCGATTTCCAGGACACGGGCGCCGACGCCGACTCGCCCGTCCGGCACGAAGAAGTGCTGCTCGTGCAGGCCGACGCCGAGCTGGGGCGCGCCTGCGACCAGGCCTGCGCGCGCCGGGCCCCGGCGCCCGCCCGCCTGCTGCGGGCCCAGGACATGGCCGATGCGCTCACGCTGCTCGCGCAGCGCCAGCCGGCGGTGCTGGTGCTGCAGCAATGCGGCGACCCGCGCGGCACGCTGGAACTCGTGCGGGCCGCCAAACGCCGCACGCCGGCCCTGTCGGTGGTGCTGGCCAGCGCCTCGCACGACGCGGCGGCGCTGCAGCAACTGATCAACGAGGGCCTCATCTACCACTACCTGTGCCTGCCCGCGCACGGCGCCCACCTGGCCTTGGTGATCGACAACGCCATCGAGCGCCACCTGGTGCTGCGCCGCCAGCCGCGCTGGCTGGCACGCAAGCGCCGCCCGCCGCCCGACGAAACGCGGCTGGGCCTGGAGCCCCAGCGCGAAACCGCGCCGCGCCGGCACCGGCGCCACTGGCTGCTGCGCTGGTGGCCCGATACCGACGAGGGCTGAGCCGTGGACCCGCTGCGGCCGGCCACGCGTGCTTCAGCGTGCCAACAAGGCCTCGGTGGTGCTGAGCGTGGCGTACGACGCCCCCAGCGCTGCCATGAAAGCGGCGTGCACCTGTGCCGCCGGCACCGTCTGCCCGCCAAACACCAGGTCGCGCGTGGCGCAGGCGTCGTGCACCACGGTCACGGCATAGCCCAGATCGGCGGCGGCGCGGGTGCCGGCGTCGATGCACATGTGGCTCATGGCGCCCACGATCACCAGCTCGCGCACGCCCAACTCGTCCAGCAGCGCCTTCAGCGGCGTCTCGCGAAACGCATTGGGAAAGTGCTTGACGATCACCGCCTCGCCCTCGGCGGGCGCCACCGAGGCGTGGATCTGCACGTTGGGCGTGCCTGGCCTGAACACCGGCGCGTCGGGCCGACCGGCCTCGTGCCGCACGTGGACCACCGGCACGCCCTGGGCGCGGGCCTTGGCGATCACGCGTGCCGCGTTGGCGGTGGCCGCCTCGATGCCGACCAGGGGCAGTTGGCCGGTGGGGAAATACTCGTTCTGCAGGTCGATCACGACCAGGGCGCTGGCGGGCATTCGGTTCTCCGTGGGTTCAAGCGTCGTCCGTCCCGGAAAAGGGGCGAACGAATGATCCCTGGGGTGCCCGCCGGTGCACAGTGGCGTCATCGACATTCCAAGGGGCAGAATCGACACATGCCCTCCCCCGCCCCCACCGAAATCGGCCTCGTGCTCTACCCCGGCGCGCAGCAGGCCGCCGTGCTGGGCATGAGCGACCTCTTCGACTACGCCTCGCGCACCGCCACCCCGCGCGTGGGCGGTACCGCCCACGCCCTGCGCGTGAGCCACTGGCAGCTGCATGAGCAGGGCCCGCCGTCGCGCGTGTTCGACAGCGCCCCCGGCCAGGAGGGCACGCCCGCCGTGCTGGTGCTGCCCCCCAGCCTGAACCCGCCGCTGGCGCGCGAAGCGGCGGCGCCCTTCGGCGCCTGGCTGCGCGAGCGGCACGCGGCCGGTGTGGCCCTGGCCTCGGTCTGCGCGGGCGCCTTTGTGCTGGGCGAAACCGGCCTGCTCGTCGGGCGCACCATCACCACCCACTGGCGCTACGCCGAGGCCTTCCAGGACCGCTTCCCCGGTGTGCGGCTCGACACCGACCAGCTGATCGTCGACGACGGCGACATCCTCACCGCCGGCGGCGCCATGGCCTGGACCGACCTGGGCATGCGCCTGATCGACCGCACCCTGGGGGCCACGGTGATGGTGGAGACCGCGCGCTCGCTGCTGGTCGATCCGCCGGGGCGCGAGCAGCGCTACTACAGCGCCTTCTCACCCCGGCTGCGCCACGGCGACGCCGCCGTGCTCAAGGTGCAGCACTGGCTGCAGGCCACCGACGCGAAAGACATCGCCCTGCCCAGGCTGGCGGCCCAGGCCGGTCTGGAAGAGCGCACCTTCCTGCGCCGCTTCCAGAAGGCCACCGGCATGACCACCACCGAGTACTGCCAGCGCCTGCGCGTGGGCCGGGCGCGCGAGATGCTGCAGTTCGGCCGGCTGCCGGTGGACCGCATCGCCTGGGATGTGGGCTACGGCGACACCAGCGCCTTCCGCAAGGTGTTCATCCGTTTCGTGGGCCTCACGCCGGGCGAGTACCGCCGGCGCTTCCACGCGGTTTGACGGCACCGATGCAAGACGACCTGTTCGGCGGACCGCCCTCCTCACCGCCCTCGCCGCCCTCGCCGCCGCCAGCGCCCGCCGCACCGCCGCCCGCCCATGGCCCACCCGCGCGCCGCCGAGGCGGCGCCGGCGTCTTGCCCGCCGGGCACAGCGAGGCCCTGCGCGCCCTGGCCGCCGCCCTGCCGCCGCGCCTTCGCCTGGGCACCTCGTCCTGGACCTACCCGGGCTGGGCTGGCCTGGTCTGGGACCGCGGGTACCCCGACGCCACGCTGTCCAAACAAGGCCTGGCCGCCTATGGCCAGCACCCGCTGCTGCGTTGTGTCTGCATCGACCGCAGCTTCTACCGCGCCCTCACCGAGGTGCAGTTCCGGCGCTACGCCGAACAGGTGCCGAGCGATTTCCGCTTCGTCGTGAAGGCCCCCGCGCTGGTCTGCGACGCCCAGGTCCGCGGTGAGGACGGCATGGGCCGTCAGCCCAACCCGCTGTTCCTGGACCCGGCCGTGGCGGTGAGCGAGTTCATCGAACCGGCCCTGGCCGGCCTGGGCCACAAGGTCGGCGCGCTGGTGTTCCAGCTGAGCCCCCTGCCCTTCGCGCAGCTGCAGCGCCTGCCGCTGCTGCTGGAGCGCCTGCGCGCCCTGCTCAAGGCCCTGCCGGACGTGCGTGGCGCCACGCCCGACGGCGTGGTCGCGGTGGAGGTGCGCGACCCCGAGTGGCTGTCGCCGCGCATCGCCCCCGCGCTGGCCGAGGTGTTGCGCGAGGCCGGCGCCACCTACTGCCTGGGCCTGCACGCCAAGATGCCGCGCATGCGGGACCAGCTGCCGTTGCTGCGCGCCCTGTGGCCCGGCCCCCTGGTCTGCCGCTGGAACCTCAACCCCCTGCACGGCGCCTACGGCTACGAAGACGCGCAGCGCGAGTACAGCCCCTACGACCGCATCCACGACGTGGACGAAGACACGCGCGATCTCATCGTGCGCACGGTGCGCGGCATCACGGGCGCGGGGCAGAACGCCTACGTGACCATCAGCAACAAGGCCGAGGGCTGCGCCCCGCTGTCGGCGCTGGCGCTGGCCGAGCGCCTGGCCGGACCGCCCCTCAGCGACTGAGCCCGGGCGGCGGCGGATCGAACAGGTCGGGCTCCAGCGCGCCCTCGATGCCCAGCATGCGCAGCTTGGTCATGGCACCGCCGCGCGCCGAGAAGCCGCCCGGCTGTCCGCCCGCCGCCATCACGCGGTGGCAGGGCACGATGGGCGCGAAGGGGTTGGCCCCCATGGCCTGGCCCACGGCGCGCGCCAGTGGCGGGTCGCCCAGGGCCTGGGCCACCTCGCCGTAGGTGCGCGTCTGGCCCGGCGGGATGCGGCGCGCGAATTGGTACACCCGCTGGCGGAAAGCACTCACGCGCGCCATGTCGAGCGCCACCTCCAGCAGGTCGCGCCGCTCGCCCGCCATCAGGGCCACCACGCCTGCGATGGCGTCTTGCACCTGGGGCGGCGGCTCGGCGGCCGGCGGTGCCTCGCCCGCGTTGCGGAACAGGCGCCGGCGCGTGGCCGCGTCGTCGGCCTCGGGCAGCTGCACGGCCACGATGCCCGCCGGCCCCCAGGCGATGGCGCAGCGGCCGATGGCGGTGTCGAACAGGCAATGGCCGCGGGCGGCCGGCGCGTCCACGCGGCCTCAGCCTTCGCGCAGCGCGGCGCGCAGCTGCGCGCCCACCTCCGGGCGCTCCATGAAGGGATCGGGCGGGTTCTGAACGTTCACGATGGCCTCCATGCGCGAGCGCACATTGCCCAGGGCCTTGGGGTGGCTGAAGACGTAGAAGCGGTCGGCTTCGATGGCCTCGAACACCTTGTGCGCCACCTCGGGCGCCGTCACCTTGCCCGACCCCACGGCCTTGTCCGTCATGGCCTGGCCGATGAGCTGGCTTTTGGTCAGGCGCTCGCCGGCCAGCTCGGCCGGCTTGTTGCGCTGGCTCTGGCTGATGCCGGTGGGCACGAAGTAGGGGCACAGCACGCTGGCGCCGATCTGGTCGCTGACCAGGCGCAGGTCCTGGTAGAGCGTTTCGGTGAGCGCCACCACCGCGTGCTTGCTCACGTTGTAGATGCCCATGTTGGGCGGCGTCAGCAGGCCCGCCATGCTGGCGGTGTTGACGATGTGGCCGCGCCAGGCCGGGTCGGCCTTCGCGGCGGCCAGCATCATGGGCGTGAACAGGCGAACGCCGTGCACCACGCCCCAGACGTTCACGCCCAGCACCCATTGCCAGTCGCGCACCGAGTTCTCCCAGATCAATCCGGCCGAACCCACGCCCGCGTTGTTGAAGACGAAGTGCGGCGCGCCGAAGGTCTGCCGAACCTCGTCGGCCAGGGCCTCCATCTGCGCGGCGTCGGACACGTCCACGCGGCGCGCCAGCACCCGCGCGCCGCTGGCCTTCATCTCGGCCTCGGCGCGCGCCAGGGCGTCGGCCTGCACATCCACCAGCACGAGGTTCATGCCGCGCTGGGCACCGATGCGCGCGCACTCCAGGCCGAAGCCCGAGCCTGCGCCGGTGAGCACGGCGGTCTTGCCGTGGAAGTCCTGGATCATGGTGTCGTCTCCTTGGTTCGTGTGTTCAGCGGCGCAGCATCTCGACGTGCGGGATGCCGTCCTCGTCGTAGGGCGGCCCCTCGGTCTCGAAGCCGTGCTGGCGGTAGAAGCCCTGCAGGTGCGCCTGCGCGCCGATGCGGATCGGCTGTTCGCCCCAGAGCGCGTGCAGCTGCCGCACCGCCTCGCGCATGAGCGCGTGACCCATGCCGGTGCCGCGCGTGGACGGGTCGCTCACCACGCGGCCGATGCTGGCCTCGGCGAACTTCAGGCCGGCCGGCACCAGGCGCGCATAGGCCAGCAGAACGCCGCCGCGTTCGCCCAGCAGGTGGTGGCAGGCGGGGTCGGCGCCGTCCATGTCCTGGAACACGCAGTTCTGCTCCATCACGAACACCTCGGTGCGCAGGCGCAGCAGGTCGTACAGCGCCCGGGGCTTCAGTGCGTCGAAGGCCTGGCAGTGCCAGATCAAGCCGCCGCTCAAGCCCGCACCTCGCGCAGCACGTAGCCCACGCGCGGAAAGTGCACGTGCACCGTGCCGGCGCGCTCGTCCTGGCGTTCGATGGTGTAGCGCGTTCGCGTGGCCGCGCGCAGCAGGCCTTCGCTCGTCTCGGTGCCGAAGGCCTCGGCGGCGATGCTGACACGGCTGCCCAGCGCAATGCCGTGGTCGTCCTGGAAGGACACGTCGGGCCCGATGGGCTCGGGCGTGGCGGCGTGCGCGATGCCCAGGGCATCGGCGCTGCTCAGACGCTCGCTGCGGCCATGGCCGATGGCGGCCAGGCGGTCCATCCACTCCAGCACGTCGGGGGTGGCATCCAGGATGCTGGCGAGGCCCGGGTTCAGCGTGCGTGTGAACCACAGCGGGTGGTAGGCCGCGAAGTCGGCGATGCAGGGCACCTCGCCCAGCAGGAAGGGCTGGTCGTCGAGCATGCTGGCCAGGCGGCGCAGGTAGCTGCGGTAGGCGCTGGTGGCGTCGGCGGGGCGCAGCAGCGTCATGTTCTGGCGCATGGCGGCGCGGTCGCTGGCGAAGGCCTGGCCCTCGCCGGCCGGCCGGCTGGCGAACATCGCCGCCGCGCCCTTGGGGCTGAGCGTGTAGCCCATGGAGGCCCAGAACAGGGAGGAATCGGCCCACTGCGCCACGGTGCGCGACAGGCCACGCGCGTGCGCCGGGAACAGCGGGGGCTCGGGCTCGCGGTGCTCCAGCACGTCGGCGATGAGGGCGGTGTCGCAGTAGATGTCGGCGCCGATCTGCAGCAGCGGCGTCTTGCGGTAGCCGCCGGTGAGGGCCACCACGTCGGGCTTGGGCATCACCGCGGGAATGTGAACGCTGTGCCAGACCAGGCCCTTGTGGCCGAGCATGAGCCGCGCCTTCTCGGCGAAGGGCGACATGGGGTAGTGGTGGAGGATCAGGTCGTGCATGGTGGTGGCGTGCATGGCCGTGGGCTCGTTCATCGGGTCAGCGCGGCATGGCCCGCTCGATGATGGCATCGACCTCGGTGCCGGCGGACAGCGAACCGAAGCTGTGGCCCCAGTGCCCGCCCAGGCGCGAATCGCAGAAGGCGTTGAACACGGCGGCCGGCGCGGTCTGCGCCAGCAGCGCGGCCTGCACGGCCAGCGCCACGTCCTGCGCCAGGCGGCGGGCTTCCATCTCGGTGGCCATTTCTTCCACGCGCAGCGGCAGGCGCGCGGCCAGGTGGTCCAGCGCGGCGTGCTGGCCCCTGGCGGGCGCCAGCTCCTGCGCCAGCGCGGCCGCGGCGTCGGCCTTGCGCAGGGCGCGCAGCAGGTCCAGCGCCATGATGTTGCCGGCGCCTTCCCAGATGGAGTTGAGCGGCATCTCGCGGTAGATGCGGGCCATGATGCCCTCACCGCCCTCCTCCACGTAGCCGTTGCCGCCCAGGCACTCCATGGCCTCCTGCGCGAAGTGGCTGCCGCGCTTGCAGATCCAGAACTTGGCCACCGGCGTCAGCAGGCGGGCCATCACCTGCTCGTGCGGGTCGTGCTGGCGGTCGAAGGCGCGCGCCAGGCGCAGGGCCAGTGCGGTGGAAGCCTCGGATTCGAGCGCCAGGTCGGCCAGCACGTTCTTCATCAGCGGCTGGTCGATGAGGTACTTGCCGAAGGCCTTGCGCTGCGTGGTGTGGTGGAGCGCGATGGACAGGGCCTGGCGCATCAGCCCGCTGGTGCCCAGCGCGCAGTCCAGGCGCGTCATGGTGCCCATGGCCAGGATCTGCGGCACGCCGCGCCCTTCTTCGCCCACCAGCCAGGCCGTGGCGCCCAGGAACTCCACCTCGGAGCTGGCGTTGGCCTTGTTGCCCAGCTTGTCCTTCAGGCGCTGGATGCGGACCGCGTTGAGCGAGCCGTCGGGCAATACGCGCGGCAGAAACAGGCAGGACAGGCCGCTGGCGGTCTGCGCGAGAACGAGGAAGGCGTCGCACATGGGCGCCGAGAAAAACCACTTGTGGCCGGTGACCGCGAAGCGTTGTCCCCAGCCGTCGCGGCCCGCGGGCTCGGCGCGCGTGGTGTTGGCCCGCACGTCGGAGCCGCCCTGCTTCTCGGTCATGCCCATGCCCATGGTGGCACCGGGCTTGTCGCGCCAAACCTTCAGCGCGGGGTCGTAGTCGCGGCTGGTGAGTTGCGGCGCCCAGTCGCGGTAGATGGCGGCGTTGTCCTGCAGCGCGGGCGTGACCGCGTAGCTCATGGAAATGGGGCACAGCACCGAGGGCTCCAGCTCGGTGAACAGCATGAAGCCGGCGGCGCGGCGCAGGTGGGCGTTGCCGCTGGCCTGTTCCGCGGCGCCAAAGGCGGCGCCGTGCAGGCCGGCGCCCACCGCCTCGCGCATCAGCGCGTGGTAGCTGGGGTGGAACTCCACCTGGTCGATGCGCTCGCCCACGCGGCTGTGCGTCTTGAGCTGCGGCGTGAATACGTTGGCCAGGCGCGCATGGGCCTGCATCCCCGCGCTGCCCACGGTGGCGCCCAGGGCGCGCAGGCCGGTGGTGTCCAGCCCCGGCGCGTTGAAGGCCAGCGCGGCCTGCAGCGCGCGGTTGGTGTCGAAGAGGTTGAGGTCCACCAGCGGCGCGGGCTGGTTGAAGACTTCATGCGTGGACAGCATGTCGGGCCTTTCTCGCGGCAAAGATCAGGGACCAGGTCTGGCGCACATCGCGCACCTCGGCCGCGTCGAGCGCGCCCTTCTCGCGCAGCAGGGCGTGCAGTCGCGGCAGGTGGTAGTGAGGCACCGCCGGGTAGAGGTGGTGCTCGAGGTGGTGGTTCACATGGTGCGGGAAGAGCAGCGCGCGCGCCAGCCAGTTCAGCGGCGAACCCCAGGTGCGGTTGCAGCGCGCCGCGGTGAGCGGCGAGCCCAGGTCTCCCACCGCGCCGTGCTCGCAGATGGCGCGCAGGCGCAGGATGGGCTGCAGCACCGTCAGCAGCGGCAGCAGCCACAGCACGGCATACATCAGCAGGCCGCGTGGCCCGCCCAGGCCCAGCGCGAGCAGCGGCGCACCGAGGTGAAAGGCCACCACGTACCAGCGGTCGCGCCGGGCGGCGGCGCGCAGCGCGGGCGAGGTGTCGTCCAGCGGGCGGATCTCGCGGCGCGTGTCGTCGTTGATGGCGGGTGCGCCGAAGAAATAGGCGTAGGTTTTCCAGGCGTTCAGGCCCAGCAGGTCCTGGCCCAGCTTGCGCCACAGGTAGGCGCGCCCGCGCGGGTAGCCGCCGTGGATGGCGGTGTCGGGGTCGTCGTCGGTGTAGAGGTGGTTGTGGTGCAGCCGATGCGTCACGCGGTACGTGCACATCGACAGGCCGGCCACGATGCCCATGAGGCGGCCCAGGCCGTCGTTGGCCCAGCGGGCGCTGAACAGGCGGTAGTGCGTGGCCTCGTGCGCCAGGATGAACAGGCCGTGCTGGGCGATGCCGATCACCGGCACGCACAGCAGCAGCCAAGCGCTGGGCCAGCTGGCCATGCCCAGGGCCACCGCGCCCGCGATCAGCCCGAGGGTCTGCGCGATGGCCAGCAGAGAACGCGGCGCGGACAGGCGCGTCAGCGGCGCCAGCTCCTCGGGCGTGAGCAGGCGGCGCGCTTGCGCGGTGCGCGAGCCGGGGCCGCGCAGGTCCTCGCGAAACTCCTCACCGCGCGCCGGCGCCGCGTCCATGGCCGCCTCAAACCAGCTTGACCAACTGCTTGCCGAAGTTCTTGCCCTTGAGCAGGCCCAGGAAGGCCTCGGGCGCCGAGGCGATGCCCTGCGCGACGGTCTCGCGCGGGCGCAGCTTGCCGCTGCCCACCAGGGTGCCCAGTTCCTTGAGCGCCTCGGGCCAGACCTCCATGTGCTCGCTGACGATGAAGCCTTCCACCTTGAGCCGGTTGACCAGGATGAGCGCCGGGTTGGCCAGCGGCAGCGGCTGGCCGTCGTAGCCAGCGATCATGCCGCACACCGCGATGCGGCCGAAGGCGTTCATGCGCAGCAGCACGGCGTCCAGGACCATGCCGCCCACGTTCTCGAAGTAGCCATCGATGCCATTCGGGCAGGCCTCCTTGAGCGCTTTGGCCAGCGAGTACATGTCCTTGTGCAGGCGGTAGTCGATGCAGGCGTCGAAGCCCAGTTCTTCCACGGCGTACCTGCATTTCTCGGGCCCGCCCGCGATGCCCACCGCGCGGCAGCCGCGCGCCTTGGCCAGCGCACCGAAGGCGCTGCCCACGGCGCCCGTGGCCGCGCTCACCACCACGGTGTCGCCGGCCTTGGGGTTGATGATCTTCACCAGGCCGTACCAGGCCGTCACGCCGGGCATGCCCACGGCGCCCAGGTAATGGCTCAGCGGCACGTGGGTGGTGTCCACCTTGCGCAGCGCGCCGGGCTGCTCGGCATCGACCACGCTGTACTCCTGCCAGCCGCCCATGCCCACCACCTGGTCGCCGACGGCGTACCTGGGGTGCTTCGATTCGGCCACCACGCCCACGGTGCCGCCGATCATCACCTCGCCCAGGGGCTGGGAGGCGGCGTAGCTCTTGCTGTCGTTCATGCGGCCGCGCATGTAGGGGTCCAGGCTGAGGAAGTGGTGCCGCACCAGCACCTGGCCGTCCTTGAGCGGGGGCGTCTCGGTGCTGACGAGCTTGAAGTTGTCGACGGTGGCCTCGCCCTTGGGGCGGTTGTCGAGCAGGATCTGGCGGTTGGTGGGCATGAGGGTCTCCCGGTGGGTCAGTCGGTGGGGATGCGGTTGAGCGGGTTCACGCGGCCCGCCCCCGTGGGCAGGCGCGGCACGAACTTGAAGGTGCCCGTGGCATGGCTGCACAGCTTGCCGCTGGCGTCGAGCACGCGGCCCTCGGTGAAGGCCATGGTGGCGGTTCGGTGCAGCACCAGGCCGCGCGCCACCAGCGGGCCCTTGGCGGCGCGCACGAAGCTGGTTTTCATTTCGATGGTGACGCAGCCCATGTCGGTCTGCAAGGAACGCGCGGCGTGCGCCATCACCACGTCCAGCAGGGTCATGCCGACGCCGCCATGCACCACGTCGAAGGAATTCAGGTGCTCGGGCGCGGGGTCGTAGGCCATCTGCGCCTCGCCGCCCTCCATGCGCTCGAGGCGAAAGCCGAGCAGATCGACAAAGGGAATGCGTACCGAGAATTCCATCAACCGCCCGTGATGATCGAGACACCGCCGTCCACGGCCAGCCATTGGCCGGTGATGTGCTTGCCGGCGTCGCTGGCGTACAGCACGGTCAGGCCCTTCAGGTCCTCGTCGTCGCCCAGGCGGCCCAGCGGCGCGTGCGCGGCCAGCTTGTCCTCGCCCATGGCCTTGAGCGTGCCCTGGGTCATCTTGCTGGGAAAGAAGCCCGGGCAGATGGCGTTGACGCGGATGCCATGGTCGCCCCACTCGGCCGCCAGCGCGCGCGTGAAGTTGATGACCGCGCCCTTGGAGGTGTTGTAGGCGATGGTCTTCATGCCGCGCGGGTTGCCGCCCAGGCCGGCGATGGAGGCCGTGTTGATGATGCTGCCGCCCTTGCGCGGGATCATGCTGCGGCGCGCGACTTCCTGGGCCAGGATGAAGTAGCTGCGCACGTTGAGGTCCATGACCTTGTCCCAGGCGTCCACCGGGTGGTCCTCGGCCGGCGCGCCCCAGGCCGCGCCCGCGTTGTTCACCAGGATGTCGATGTGGCCCAGGCGGCGCATCGTCTCGTCGACCAGCCGGCGGCACTCGTCCTCGCTCTGGCCGTCGGCGGCCACCCATTCGGCGGCGATGCCGGCGGCCGTGAGTTCCGCGCAGGCCTCCTCCAGGTCCTTGGCCTTGCGCGAGCTGATCAGCACGCGCGCGCCGGCCTCGCCGAGCGCGTGCGCCATCTGCAGGCCCAGGCCGCGCGAGCCGCCGGTGATGAGGGCGGTGCGGCCCTTGAGGTCGAAGAGTTGGGAGATGGTGCGGGTCATGTCTGGTCTGCCTCGTGTGTTGTTCGGGGTGGCGGAAACCGGGTCATTGTGGACCGTGGCGCGGCGCCTGTGTGTCGCCCGGGCGGCGCCGGCGCGCCGGCCCCCGCGCCGGGCTCAGAACGCCTCTTCCGGCAGCTCGGCGCAGGTCGGGTCGCGCCGGCTCACCACGGCGAGCCAGGCACCGGTCTTGGGCAGCTCGTAGTGGAAGAAGAAGCGCATGGCGCCCAGGCGGCCGGTGCGCGCGGGGCTGTCGGGTGCGGCCAGCGCGGCCAGGGCCACGTCCAGCCAGACCCAGGCCAGCACCGTGTGGCCGAAGGCCTGCAGGTAGGGCACGGCGTTGGCCAGGGCCTCGGCCGGGTTGGCGGTGGCCCAGGCGGCCTTGGTGGCCGCGCCCACTTGCGCCAGGGCCTGGCCCAGGGCGTTGGCGTGGGCCGCCAGCTCCGGCGTGTGGATGGCGCGCTGAATGGTGGCGTTGACGCGCTGGGCCAGCAGCTGCAGGCCGCGGCCGTTTTCCATCAGCACCTTGCGGCCCAGCAGGTCCATGGCCTGGATGCCGTGCGTGCCCTCGTGGATCATGTTCAGGCGGTTGTCGCGCCAGTACTGCTCCACCGGGAAATCGCGCGTGTAGCCGTAGCCGCCGTGCACCTGGATGGCCAGGCTGTTGGCCTCCAGGCACCACTCGCTGGGCCAGCTCTTGGCAATGGGCGTGAGCACCTCCAGCAGCAGGCGCGCCTCGTCGGCGGCCTCGGGCGCGCCGGTGTGCTGCTCGTCCACCAGGCGCGCGCAGTACAGCTCCAGCGCCAGCGCGCCCTCGCAGTAGCTCTTCTGCGCCAGCAGCATGCGCTTGACGTCGGCGTGTTCGATGATGCGGCTCTGCGGCCGGCTCGGGTCCTTGCCCTCCGGCCCCACGGGGCGGCCCTGCGGGCGGTTCTTCGCATAGTCCAGGCTGGCGTGGTAGCCCGCCATGCCCAGCATGGTGGCCGCCATGCCCACGCCGATGCGCGCCTCGTTCATCATGTGGAACATGCAGCGCAGGCCCTCGCCGGGCTGGCCGACCAGGTAGCCGATGGCGCCGGCCGCGCCCCGCACGGGGAACTTGCCTTCGCCGAAATTGAGCAAGGTGTTGGTGGTGCCGCGCCAGCCGCACTTGTGGTTCAGGCCGGCCAGGGCCACGTCGTTGCGCTCGCCGGTGAGTTGCGCGCTGGCGTCCACCAGCTTCTTGGGCACCACGAACAGCGAGATGCCTTTCACCCCCGGCGGCAGCTTGCCGTCCGGCCCGGGGATCTTGGCCAGCACCAGGTGAATGATGTTCTCGGTCAGCTCGTGCTCGCCGGCCGAGATCCACATCTTGTTGCCCTTGAGCCGAAAGCGCGGCCCCAGCGGGTCGTCCATGAAGCCCTCGCCGTCGGGCACGGCGCGCGTGGCCACGTCGCTCAGGCTGGAGCCGGCCTGCGGTTCGCTCAGGCACATGGTGCCGGACCAGCGGCCCGCGAACTCGTTGAGCGCGAACACGCGCCGCTGCGCCTCGCTGCCGTGCGCCATCAACAGGTTGGCGTTGCCCACGGTGAGCATGCCGCTGCCGATGCTGACCGAGGCCATGGCGAAGAAGGCGTTGGCCGCCGCCTCCACCGTGTAGGGCAGCTGCATGCCGCCCAGGCGATAGTCCTGCGCGGCGCTGAGCATGCCGCTCTCGGCATAGGCCTGGTGCGCGTCGTGCGTGGCCTGCGGCAGCACCACGCGCTCGCCGTCGAAGTGCGGCTCCTGCGTGTCCACCGTGCGGTTGAAGGGCGCGTACTTTTCGCGCGCGATGCGCTCGCAGGTGTCGAGCACGGCGTCGAAGGTCTCGCGGCTGTGGTCGGCGAAGCGCTCGCGCTGGTTCAGCGCCTCGACCCCCAGCCAGTCGTTGAGCAGGAAATCGACGGTGGGGCGAAGGCTCATGACAGGTCTCTCGTCAGGTTCTGGGTGGCAAGGCGGCGATGGTGCCCTGCGCCACGGCGCACAGCTTCTCCTCGCCGTCCCGCAGCACGAACACGTCGCAGCGGCACACGGCCTGGTTGCGGCCGGTGTGCACCGCCTCGGCGCGCGCGATCAGGCGCTCGCCCACCGCGGGCCTCAGGTAGTTGATCTTGAATTCGCTCGTGACCACGGGCACGCGCATGGCGGTGCCACCCGCGTAGGTGAGTGCGTTGTCGGCGGCGTAGCTCACCACGCCGCCGTGCACGAAGCCGTTCTGCTGCTTCACCGCCTCGCCGATCGGCACCTGCAGCTCGCAGCGCCCGGGCGCGAGCGCGGCAAGCTCGGCACCGATCAGGCGCGAGAACGGCTGCTGCGCGAGCAGCTCGCGTCCCATGGCCAGGAACACCTCGGGGCTCACGCCGGCGGCGTCCATGGCGGCGCGCGCGCTTACAGGACCTCGAACACGCCGGCGGCACCCATGCCGCCGCCGATGCACATGGTCACGCAGACGCGCTTGGCGCCCCGGCGCTTGCCTTCGATCAGCGCGTGGCCGGTCAGGCGCTGGCCCGACACGCCGTAGGGGTGGCCCACGGCGATGGCGCCACCATTGACGTTCAGGCGGTCGGCCGGAATGCCCAGCTTGTCGCGGCAGTAGATCACCTGCACCGCGAAGGCCTCGTTGAGCTCCCACAGGTCGATGTCGCTGACCTTCAGGCCCAGCTTCTTGAGCACCTTGGGCACGGCGAAGACCGGGCCGATGCCCATCTCGTCGGGCTCGCAGCCGGCCACGGCAAAGCCCAGGAAGCGGCCGATGGGCTTGAGGTTGTGCGAAGCGGCGTACTGCTCGCTCACCACCACGCAGGCGCCCGCGCCGTCGCTGAACTGGCTGGCGTTGCCGGCGGTGACCACGCCCCCGGGCAGCGCCGGCTTGATGCCGCTGATGCCCTCCTTCGTCGTGCCCTCGCGCAGACCCTCGTCGGCGCCCACGGTCACCTTCTTGGTGATCAGGCCCATCGTCTTGTCGGCCACGCCGGCGGTCACGGTGATGGGGGCGATCTCGTCGTTGAACTTGCCGGCCGCCTGGGCCGCGCAGGCCTTTTGCTGGCTGGCGGCGCCGTACTCGTCCATGGCGTCGCGCGAGATGTTGTAGCGCTTGGCCACCTGCTCGGCGGTCTGCAGCATGCTCCAGTAGATCTCGGGCTTCTTGCGGTCCAGATCGAGGTCGCGCAGCATGTGCAGGTTCATCTCCTGCTGCACGCAGGAGATGCTCTCCACCCCGCCCGCCACGTAGACATCGCCCTCGCCGGCGATCACGCGCTGGGCGGCCATGGCGATGGTCTGCAGGCCCGAGGAACAGAAGCGGTTGACGGTCATGCCCGACACGCTCACGGGCAGGTCGGCCATCAGCGCGATCTGGCGCGCGATGTTGGCGCCGGTGGCGCCCTCGGGGTTGGCGCAGCCCATGATCACGTCCTCGACGGCCGCGCCCTCCACGCCCGCGCGCTCCAGCGCGGCGCGAACGGCGTGGCCACCCAGGGTGGCGCCGTGGGTCATGTTGAAGGCGCCCTTCCAGCTCTTGGTCAGCGGCGTGCGGGCGGTGGAAACGATGACGGCGTTGCTCATGTGGTATCTCCTGATTCGGTGCGGGCCATCAGCCGTTGAAATTCTTGCCTTCGGCGACCAGCCGCTGAATGAGCGGCGCGGGCTGCCAGAAGGCCGCGTCGTCGAGCGGGTTCTTCTGGAAGCGCTTCATGGCCTGCATCACGTTGAACAGGCCCACCTCGTCCGCGTACTTCAGCGGGCCGCCGCGGTGCACCGGGAAGCCGTAGCCGAAGATGTAGACCACGTCGATGTCGCTGGCCTTGTTGGCGATGCCCTCTTCGAGGATGTGCGCGGCCTCGTTCACCAGCGAGAACACCAGGCGCTGCACGATCTCCTCGTCGGAAATCTTGCGCGGCGTGATGCCCAGCGCCTGGCGGTGCTCCACGATCATCTGCTCGACCTCGGCGTTCGGGATGGCGTCGCGCTTGCCCGGCTTGTAGTCGTACCAGCCCTTGCCCACCTTCTGGCCGAAGCGGCCTTTCTCGCACAGCAGGTCGGCGGTCTTGCTGTACTTCATGTCGGGCTTTTCCTGGTAGCGGCGCTTGCGGATCGCCCAACCGATGTCGTTGCCCGCCAGGTCGCCCATGCGGAAGGGCCCCATGGCGAAGCCGAACTTCTCGATCGCGCGGTCCACCTGCGCGGGCGTGCAGCCCTCATCGAGCAGGAAACCGCCCTGGCGGCCGTACTGCTCGATCATGCGGTTGCCGATGAAGCCGTCGCAGACGCCGGACACCACCGCCGTCTTCTTGATCTTCTTGGCGACAGCCATCACGGTGGCCATCACGTCCTTGCCGGTCTTGTCGCCGCGCACCACTTCCAGCAGCTTCATCACGTTGGCCGGGCTGAAGAAGTGCAAGCCCACCACGTCCTGCGGGCGCTTCGTGAAGGCGGCGATCTTGTTCAGGTCCAGCGTGGAGGTGTTGGACGCCAGGATCGCGCCGGGCTTCATCACCTCGTCGAGCTTCTTGAACACCGCCTCCTTGACGCCAATGTCCTCGAACACCGCCTCGATCACGAGGTCGGCGTCCTGGATGTCCGCGTAGTCCACCGTGGTCTTGAGCAGGCCCATGCGCTGGTCGAGCTTGTCCTGCTTGAGCTTGCCCTTCTTCACCTGGGCCTCGTAGTTGCCGCGCATCACGCCCACGCCGCGGTCCAGGGCCTCCTGCTTCATCTCCAGAATGGTCACGGGAATGCCCGCGTTGAGGAAGTTCATGGAGATGCCGCCACCCATGGTGCCGGCGCCGATGACGGCCACCTTCTCGATCTTGCGCTGGGGCGTGTCCTCCGGCACGTCGGGGATCTTGCTGGCGGCGCGCTCGGCCATGAAGAGGTGGCGCAGGGCGCGGCACTCGGGCGTCCACATCAGGTTGATGAACATCTCGCGTTCGGTGGCCATGCCCTGATCGAACTTCTGCTGGGTCGCGGCCTCGACCGCGTCCACGCACTTGGCCGGCGCGGGGAAGTTCTTGGCCATGCCCTTGACCATGTTGCGCGCGAACTGGAAGTAGGCGTCGCCGTCCTTGTGCTTGCAGGGCAGGTGGCGCACCAGGGGCAGCGGGCTGCCGTCGGCGTGCTTGGCGGCCACTTCCCTGGCCAGGGCGAAGGCTTCTTCCAGCAGGGTGTCGGGGCTGCTGGCCAGCTTGTCGAACAGCTTCTGGCCCGGCAGTTGCGCCAGCATCTCGCTCTTCACCGGCTCGCCGCTCACGATCATGTTGAGCGCGGCCTCCACGCCCAGCACGCGCGGCAGGCGCTGCGTGCCACCGGCGCCGGGGATCAGGCCCAGCTTCACCTCGGGCAGCGCGATGTTGGCGCCCGGCGCGGCGATGCGGTAATGGCAGCCCAGCGAGAGCTCCAGCCCGCCGCCCATGGCCACGCTGTGGATCGCGGCCACCACGGGCTTGCTGCAGTTCTCCACCGCCAGGATCACGCTCAGCAGGTTGGGTTCGGCCAGTGCTTTGGGCGTGCCGAACTCCTTGATGTCCGCGCCGCCCGAAAAGGCCTTGCCCGCGCCGGTGAGCACGATGGCCTTGACGGCCGGATCGGCCTGGGCCTGCTCCAGCCCGGTCGTGATGCCCAGGCGGGTGGCCAGGCCCAGACCGTTGACCGGCGGGTTGTTCAGCGTGATGAGGGCGATGTCTCCTTGGACCTTGTACTCAGCCGTCATGTGGGTTCCTTCGATGGCGGTGTTGGGAAAAGAACGATCGTTCGATTTTGGCATTCTAGAAAGACCCTCCGGGGGCGCCAAACGGGTTTGTCGCGGTCGGGACAAAACGCCCGGGCGCACCTTCTCGCTACGCAGGGCACCCCGCACCGCCAAAACGAATACGGCTGTGCTAATCGGCCCGCGCTTTGCCGCTGCCCGCTTCAAAAGCCGGAGCAGCGCGCGCGCCGCCCATCAGCGTAGGACCCACGCGACACCGGGGTTTCTCGGCGCGTCACGTGAGACAAGGGCCATTGACAATCTCAAAGTGCCAACTTTGGCACACCTCGCCGCCCCCGTTCGTCGCCTTTCGTTTGGAGAACCCCATGGACCTGATCAACACCCTCGCCAGCCTGGCCCCCACCCCCAGCAACGCACACCCCATCGGGCGGCCACTGACCCCCTGGTCCGCGCCTGGCACCACGCCCTGGCAGGCGCCCGCGTCCCTGAGCGCGCTCGTGCTGCCCACACGCGCCGACCGCATGCGCATCGCCCACCTGCGCGACCTGGCCGACTTCAAGTCGGAGTACCTGCTGGACCCGGGCCTGGCCGCCCTGGAAGACAGCAAAGACGATGCGGGCGTCGTCATGGCGCTGATGCGCGGCCACGAGGCCATCGCCACCATCCGCTTCATTCCCTCGGGCCACGGTTTGACGCTGACCGAGCGCTTCTGGTCCGACCTGGTCACCAACCCCGCCATCCTGGGGCGCAACAGCTGGGAAGTCGGTCGCCTGGTGATGGCGCCCGAGCACCGCCGCGCCGACCTGCTGACGCCGCTGCTGCGCCTGTCCCTGATGGAGCTCATGCGCCGCGAGCCGGTGGAGCACATGCATGGGTCCTGCGTCATGCGCATGACCCGCCTGTACCGCCGCTTCGGCTTCCAGATCCACGCCCTGCGCAGCCAGGCCGGCCTGGATTGCGCGCTGGTGGATGCGACGCTGGAAGCCTCCATGCGCGCCTTCCACATCGACGAACCCGTCACCGCACCGGCCCCGCTGGAGGCCCGCGGCGAGGCGCTGCTGCTACAGTGAGCCGAGCACCGGCGGCCCGTCCGACAGCGGCGGGCCGCGCCTCCCCCCGGGCTGGCAAGGGGGATGACATCGCGAGGCGAGGAGACGCATGAGCAAACGCGGGGGGAGTCTGTTCGACCGCTACCGGGCCCACCACGAGCTGGACCGACCGCTGCTGCAATGGATCGGCGTGGTGGGTGTCGTTGCCTTCCCCATCCTGTACCTGCTGCGCCGCGCGACCGCCGACAGCGGCTACGACGACCTGTGGTGGCGCCTGCCCGCCGTCGCCCTGTGCTTCGGCCTGGCCCTGCGCCGCTGGTGGCCCGAGCGCCTCAAGCCGTACTACATCGTCTACTCGTGGTGGGTGGTGTTCTACTGCCTGTCCTTTCTCATGTCGTACACCATGCTTCGCAACGGCGGCGGCACGCCCTTCGTGGTGAACATGGTGATGTGCGCGGTGCTCATCGTGCTGCTGGCCGACTGGCGCAACAGCGTCGCCATCCTGCTGCTGGGCTACGCCCTGGCGCTGGCCCTGTTCTTCCTGCTGGCGCCCCACCCCGTCGTGCCGCGTGATTTCGTCTTCGCCGCCGGCGGCTCGGCCTTGCTGGTGGCGGGTGGTGCCCTGTCGCACCAGGGCCAGAAGCGCGTCGAGCTCGAACGCATGCGGCGCGTGTACATCGGTCTGGCCGGGTCCGTGGCACACGAAATGCGCACCCCGCTCGCGCAGGTGCGCCACGCGCTCGACAACATCGCCAGCGCCCTCGGCCGCCGCGGCGCGGGCCAGCCCGTGGCGCTGACCCCTCCCCAGGTGCAGCAGATGCTGACCCACGTCCAGCAAGGTCACGAGGCCATCGCGCGCGGCCTGCAGGCGATCGAGATCACCCTCAAGCAATTGCAGCCGGACGCGCCGGACCAGGGCCGTCTGCACACGCTGTCGGCCGCCGACGCCGTGCGCCAGGCCGTGGACCGCTTCGCCTACGACGCCGCCGATCAGCGCGGGCGCGTGCAGGTGGTGGTCGAGCAGGACTTCCGCTTCCGCGCCGACCCCACCGCGGTGGAGCTGGTCTTTTTCAATCTGCTGAAGAACGCGCTGTACTACGCGCCCCTGCACCCGGAGATGACGGTGCGTTTCACGGTCAGTACCCAGCCCGTGCCCAGCGTCGTGGTGCGAGACAGCGGCCCGGGCATCGTGCCCGAGTTCGTCTCCCACCTGTTCGAGGAATTCCAGACCACCGGCAAGGCCGAGGGCACGGGCCTGGGCCTGTCCTTCTGTCGCCGCGTCATGCGCGGCCTGGGTGGCGACATCGAGTGCCGCTCGGAGTGGGGCCATTTCACGGAGTTCACGCTGCGCTTCCCGCTGGCGCCCGCCGGCGCGCCGGTCACCACGGTGGCCCCGGCCAGCGTGGCCCTGGCCGGCCGCAGCGTGCTGATCGTGGACGACCAGCCACTCAACCGCACCATCGCGCGCGCCCTGGTGGGCGAGCTGGGCCTCACGGTGATGGAGGCCGAGCACGGCCAGCAGGCGCTGGACATGCTGCAGGCGGGCCAATTGCCCGACGCCATCCTCATGGACATCAACATGCCGGGACTCGACGGCATCGCCGCCACGCGGCGCCTGCGCGCCCTGCCCGGCGACGCCGGCCGCGTGCCCGTGCTGGCGCTCACCGCCAACGACTCGGCGGCCGTGCAGGCCCGCGCGCGCCAGGCCGGCATGCAGGGCGTGCTGGGCAAGCCCATCGACCCCGCGGCGCTGCAGCGCGCGCTGAGCGCCGCGCTGCAGGGGCGCAGCACCGCGCCCGCGTCGCCGCCGCCGGCGCCGGCGGCCGACCTGCTCAGCACCACGCGCATCGAGAACTTCCGTCGCCTCGGCCTGCTCGACGACCTGCTGCCGCGCGCCTTGCTGGACCTGCGGCGCCACGTTCAATCGCTGGAGCAGGCGGCCACCTCGGACGACCGGGAAGGCGTGTCGGCCGCGCTGCATGCGCTGGTGGGCCTGGCCGGCGAGGTGGGCGCCCAGGCCCTGCATGCCCGCGCGCGCGAACGCTACGCGGGGTGGCTGGAAGGCCAGCGGCCCGGTGGCGAGGCTTGGACGCGCGAACTGCGCGAGCTGCTGGAGGCCACCGAACGGGCACTGTGGCAGTACTGCGGCGTGCGCGCCGAGCGCGTGCCCCCCCTCGCCTGAACGCCGTCGCGGCCGGCGGCCTGGCCGCCATCGGGCCTTTGTACCGGGCCCCGACCTCGGTAGCGGTCGCTTGCCGCGGGGCTAGACCTCCAGCCACTCCTTGCGCACCGCCGGGTCGGCCTTGAGCTGCTGCGGCGTGCCGTCGAAGACGATGCTGCCATGCCCCATCACCAGCGCGCGGTCGGAAATGCTCATGGCGATGGTGAGCTTCTGCTCGATCAGCAGCACCGAGATGCCGCGCGCCTTGAGCTTCTGCAGGTACTCGGCCACCAGCTCCACGATCTTGGGCGCCAGGCCCTCGGTGGGTTCGTCGATGATGATCAGGTCCGGGTCACCCATCAGGGTGCGGCACAGGGTCAGCATCTGCTGCTCGCCGCCCGAGAGCACGCCGGCCTCGGTGTGCTGGCGCTCCTTCAGGCGCGGGAACATGGCGTACATGTCGTCGAAGCCCCAGCGCGAGCCCTTGCCGGCGCCCTTTTGCCCCAGCAACAGGTTCTGGTGCACGGTGAGCGTGGGAAAGATGTCGCGGCTCTCGGGCACGTAGCCCAGGCCCAGGTGGGCCACCTCGTAGGCCTTGCGGCCCACGATCTCCTGGTTCTTCCACCGCACGCTGCCCTCGCAGTCCACCAGGCCCATGATGGCCTTGGCCGTGGTGGAGCGGCCCGAGCCGTTGCGGCCCAGCAGCGCGACGATCTCGCCGCTGCGCACCTCGAAGTCCACGCCGTGCAGCACGTGGCTTTTGCCGTAGTAGGCATGAAGGTTCTGGATCTTCAGCATCAGTGCCCCGCTCCCTGCGTCTCGGCCACGTGCGAGCCCAGGTAGGCCTCCTGCACGCGTTCGTTGGCGCGCACCGCCTCGGGCGTGTCGAAGGCCAGCACCTCGCCGTACACCACCACGGCGATGCGGTCGGCCAGGCCGAACACCACGCCCATGTCGTGCTCCACGGTCAGCAGGGTCTTGCCCTCGGTGACGTCCTTGATCAGGCCGATGAAGCGGCCGGTCTCGCTCTTGCTCATGCCGGCGGTGGGCTCGTCGAGCAGGATCACGTTGGCGCCCCCGGCAATGGTGATGCCGATCTCCAGCGCGCGCTGCTCGGCGTAGGTGAGGTTCATGGCCAGCACGTCGCGCTTGCGGTCGAGCTGGATCATGTGCAGCAGCTGCTCGGCGCGCTGGTTGGCGTCGGTCAGGTTGGCCAGGAACTTCAGGAAGGTGTAGCGGTAGCCCAGGCTCCACAGCACCCCGCAGCGCAGGTTCTCGAACACGCTGAGCTTGGGGAAGATGTTGGTGATCTGGAAGCTGCGCGACAGGCCCGCGCGGTTGATCTCGAAAGGCCGCTTGCCGTCGATGCGCTGGCCGTTGAGCAGCACCTGGCCGCTGGTGGGCGCGAAGCGTCCGCTGATGAGGTTGAACAGCGTGGACTTGCCCGCGCCGTTCGGTCCGATGATGCCCACGCGCTCGCCCGCCTTCACCGACAGGTTCACGCCGCGGATGATTTCGGTCTTGCCGAAGCTCTTGCGCAGCTCCCTGAGCTCCAGCGCCGGGGTGGATGTGGTGCCGCTCACTGCGCCTCCCTCTGCTTGATCTGGTTTTCGATGTCCTCCTGGATGGCGCCCCAGCGGCGCACGAAGCGGCGCCGCGCCCACTCGAAGAGGCCGAAGCCGCCGAACGCCAGCGCCAGCGCGCCCAGCCAGCTGGCCCAGCCGCGCGCGTGCAGCGTCAGGCCCAGGAAGTTCAGCTCGTCGCCCAGCGTGGTGCTGAGCTGCAGGTGGTAGACCATCTCGATGATGGCCGCCGCGCCCAGCAACATCACCACCGCCGAGGCGATCAATGCCACATAGCTGCCGCTGAGCTCGCGCAGGCGGCCATGGACGGCCACGCGCACGTTCATCATGATCAGGCTGGCGATGCCGCCGGGCGCGTACATCACCATGAACAGGAAGATCAGCCCCAGGTACAGCAGCCAGGCCTTGGTGAGCTCGGACAGCAGGATCAGCGCCAGCACCATCAGCACGCCGCCGATGATGGGGCCGAAGAAGAAGGTGGCACCGCCCAGGAAGGTGAACAGCAGGTAGGCGCCCGAGCGCGCCGCGCCCACCACCTCGGCCGTGACGATCTCGAAGTTCAGCGCGCCCAGGCCGCCCGAGATGCCCGCGAAGAAGCCCGCGATGATGAAAGCCAGGTAGCGCACCTTCTGCGTGTCGTAGCCCACGAACTCCACCCGCTCGGGGTTATCGCGCACGGCGTTGAGCATGCGGCCCAACGGCGTGCGCGTGAAGGCGTACATGGCGGCCACGCAGACGAAGGTGTAGAGCGCGATCAGGTAGTAGACCTGCCGCTGCGGCCCGAAGGTGATGCCCATGAAGGGTTCGCCGGCCATGCGGTCGCCCGACACGCCGCCCTCGCCGCCGAAGAACTCGGGGATCATGAGCGAGAGCGCGAACACCAGCTCGCCCAGGCCCAGGGTGATCATGGCGAAGGTGGTGCCGGACTTGCGCGTGGTGACGTAGCCGAACAGCACCGCGAAACCCAGGCCCGCCACGCCGCCCACCAGGGGAATGAGCGAGACGGGCAAGTGCATCGCGCCCTCGGTGACGCGGTTGAGCGCGTGGATGGCCATGAAGGAGCCCAGGCCGGTGTACACGGCGTGCCCGAAGCTGAGCATGCCGCCCTGCCCCAACAGCATGTTGTAGGACAGGCAGGCGATGATGGCGATGCCCATCTGCGAGAGCACCGTCAGGCCCAGGCCGCTGCCCCAGATCAGTGGCGCCACGATCAGCAGCAGGGCGAAGCCGCCCCAGATGGCCATGCGCGACGCACGCCCAGGTCGAACCGGGAGGTACCGCGGAACCGGCTTTGCCGGGCCGCTGGGAACGCCCCCTTGAGGGGGTCGCGCAACGCGCGGCGGGGGTGTATTCATGTTCATGTCTCGCGTTTGCCCAGCAGGCCACGCGGGCGGAAGATCAGGATCAGCACCAGGAACAGGTACGGCAGGATGGGCGCCACCTGCGACAGCGTGAGCCGGATGTAGGAGTTGTTGCGCAGTCCCTCCGACAGCGGCACGCCGATCTGCTCGAACAGCGTGAGCAACGAGTACTCGAAGGCGACGGCGAAGGTCTGGATCACACCGATGAGCAGCGAAGCGACGAAGGCGCCCGACAGCGAGCCCATGCCGCCCACCACCACCACCACGAAGATCACCGAGCCCACGGTGGCGGCCATGGCCGGCTCGGTCAGGAAGGTGCTGCCGCCGATGACCCCGGCCAGGCCGGCGAGCGCCGAGCCGGCACCGAAGACCAGCATGAACACGCGCGGCACGTTGTGGCCCAGCGACTCCACCGCCTGCGGGTGCGTGAGCGCGGCCTGGATCACCAGCCCGATGCGCGTGCGCGTGAGCAGCAGCCAGACCGACAGCAGCATCACCACCGCCACCAGCATCATGAAGCCGCGCGTGGCGGGGAATGGGGAGCAGACCACGCGCACCGCGGCGTCGGCGGCGCTGCACAGCTCGGGCGCGGCCGCGCCCCAGACCAGGCGCAGGCCGTCCACGGAATGGTTGATGAGGGTGAAGACCGGGCCCTGCAGCTGCTCGGGCGGGCGAAACTCCACCGCGATGCGGCCCCAGATGAGCTGGACCAGCTCGACGATGACGTAGGACAGGCCGAAGGTCACCAGCAGCTCGGGCACATGGCCGTACTTGTGCACCTTGCGCAGACACTGGCGTTCGAAGGCCGCGCCCAGCAGGCCCACCACGATGGGCGCGACCACCAGCGCCGGCCAGAAGCCCACGAACTGCGCCACCTGGTAGCCCACGTAGGCGCCCAGCATGTAGAAGCTGGCGTGCGCGAAATTGAGCACGCCCATCATGCTGAAGATCAGCGTGAGCCCCGAGCTGAGCATGAACAGCAGCAGCCCGTAGCTGAGCCCGTTCAGCATCGAGATGATGAAAAACTCCATTCCTACCTCATCGTTGAACTGAAAAAAGCCCGAGACGGCTTCCCGTTTCGGGCTTCTCCGGAGTGCAGTGACTTACCCCAGAGGCACCGCGGAACCGGCTTTGCCAGGCCGCAGGTGCCGCCCCCTTGAGGGGGTCGCGCGAAGCGCGGCGGGGATGGTCCTCATCCCGGGCGCTTCATCTGGCAGCTCGTCGGGGTGCTCGACACGTAGTTCGGGTACTCCGCCACGGGCGCCAGCGTCATGCCGGTTTTCTCGGGGCTGTAAGGGTACTTGGCGTCGGCCTTCTGCCACACCGACATGTAGAGCGGCTGCTGCAGCTGGTGGTCGGTCTTGCGCATCTGCACCTCGCCGTTGAAGCTCTTGACCGTGAGGCCTTCCAGGGCGGCGGCCACCTTCACCGGGTCGGTGGACTTGGCCTTGGCCATGGCCGCGCCCAGCATCTCGTACACGCGGATGGTGGAGCCGGTGTAGAAGTCGTCGTTGTACTTCTGGTTGAACTCCGTCATCCACTTGGCCATCTGGCCACCCATGTTGTAGTGGTTGTAGGCGATCTGGTAGACGCGGCCGGCACCGTTGGTGCCCAGCGCGGTGGGCGTGCCGGTGACGCCCGCGTAGTAGGTGAAGAACTTGCCGTTGTAGCCGTTCTCGTTGGCGGCCTTGATGAGCAGCGACAGGTCGGAGCCCCAGTTGCCGGTGATCACGGTATCGGCGCCCGCCGCCTTGATCTTGGCGATGTAGGGGGCGAAGTCGCGCGTCTGCGCCAGCGGGTGCAGGTCCTCGCCCACGAACTGGATGTCGGGGCGCTTGCGGCCGATGGTTTCCTTGGCGTACTTCACGACCTGGTGGCCGTGCGAGTAGTTCTGGTTGAGCAGGTAGATCTTCTTGATGTCCGGCTGCGTGGCGATGAAGCTGGACATGGCCTCCATCTTCATGGAGGTGTCGGCGTCGAAGCGGAAGTGCCAGTAGCTGCACTTGCTGTTGGTGAGGTCAGGGTCCACCGCCGAGTCGTTGAGGTAGAGCACCTCCTTGCCGGGGTTGCGCGCGTTGTGCTTTTCCACCGCGTCGGACAGCGCCAGCGCGACCGAGGAGCCATTGCCCTGGATGATGTAGCGCGCACCCTGATCGATGGCGGCCTTCAAGGCGTTCAGGCTCTCCGCCGGGCTGAGCTTGTTGTCGATCGCGGTGATCTCGAACTTGACGCCGGCCGGGTTGCCCTTGCCGCTGAATTTCTCGGCGAAGAACTGGTAGCCCTTGAACTGGCTCACGCCCACCGGCCCCAGCAGGCCGGTCAAGGGGTCGATGCGCACCATCTTGACGGTTTCGCCCGCCTGGGCGAAAGACGCGCCGGACGCCACCAGCAGAGCCGCCGCGGCCAGGGCCTTCATGCTCGATTTCATGCCTTGTCTCCTTGATGAGGGTGTTGAACCACAAACCCGAGCAGCGTAAGGCGCGGGGGCGCGGGGGCGCTTCAGGGATTGCCCGGACCCCTATCCCCTGGGCGACACCCGCGCCCGCCCCCCTGCACCGTTGCGGGGCGGCGCGGGCCCACCCTCACACCCCCGGCAGCACGTAGTCGTGGAGCTGCTGGCGCAGCACCATCTTCTGCATCTTGCCGGTGGCGCCCAGCGGGATGGCGTCGACGAAGACCACGTCGTCCGGCACCTGCCACTTGGCGATGCGGCCCTCGTAAAACTTCAGCAATTCTTCACGCGTGACCTCGGCGCCGGGCTTCTTCACCACCACCACGATGGGCCGTTCGTCCCACTTGGGGTGCTTCATGCCGATGCAGGCGGCCATGGCCACGGCCGGGTGGGCCATGGCGATGTTCTCCACGTCGATGGAGCTGATCCACTCGCCGCCGGACTTGATCACGTCCTTGCTGCGGTCGGTGATCTGCATAAAGCCGTCGGCGTCGATGGTGGCCACGTCGCCGGTGGGGAACCAGCCGTGGCCCTGGGCGTCGTAGCGCAGCGGGTCGCCGCCCTCGCCCTTGAAGTAGCTGGCGATGATCCATGGGCCGCGCACCAGCAGGTCGCCGTAGCTCTTGCCGTCCCAGGGCAGCTCGTCGCCGGCCTCGTTCACGATCTTCATGTCCACGCCGAAAATGGTGCGGCCCTGCTTGAGCCGCACCTTGAGCTGCTCGTCGCCCGGCAGCGCGAGCTGGGCGTTCTTGAGCGTGCACACCGTGCCCAGCGGCGACATCTCGGTCATGCCCCAGGCGTGCAGCACGTCGACGCCGTACAGGTCGTTGAAGGCGCTGATCATGGCCGGCGGACAGGCCGAGCCGCCGATCACCGTGCGCTTGAGGGTGCTGAACTTCAGCTGGTTCTGCTGCAGGTGCGCCAGCAGCATCTGCCAGACCGTGGGCACGCCGGCGGCCATGGTCACGCCCTCGGCCTCGATGAGTTCGTAGACCGACTTGCCGTCCAGCGCCGGCCCGGGGAACACCAGCTTGCAGCCCACGGCCGCCGCGGAGTACGGCAGGCCCCAGGCGTTGACGTGGAACATGGGCACCACGGGCAGGATGCTGTCCCGCGCCGAGCAGCCCATGGCGTCGGGCATGGCCGCCCCATAGGCATGCAGCGTGGTGGAGCGGTGCGAGTACAGCGCGGCCTTGGGGTTGCCGGTGGTGCCGCTCGTGTAGCACATGCTGGAGGCGGTGTTCTCGTCGAACTCGGGCCAGGCGTAGCTGTCTTTCTGCGCGCCGATCCAGGCCTCGTAGCTCTGCAGGCCGGGAATGCCGCTGTCGGCGGGCAAGGCGGACGCATCGCACAGGGCGATCCAATGCTTCACCGTGGGGCACTTGCTCCACACCGCCTTGACCAGCGGCAGAAAGCTCATGTCGAAGCACAGGGCCTTGTCTTCGGCGTGGTTGACGATCCACACCAGTTGCTCGGGGTGCAGCCGCGGGTTGAGGGTGTGCAGCACGCGGCCGGTGCCGCTGACGCCGAAATACAGTTCCAGATGGCGATAACCGTTCCAGGCCAGCGTGGCCACGCGGTCGCCGAAGCCAAGGCCCAGCGCGTCCAGGGCGTTGGCCACCTGGCGCGAGCGGCGCGCGACCTCCCGCCAGTTGGTGCGGTGGATGTCGCCCTCGACCCGGCGCGACACGATGTCGGTGGCGCCGTGGTGCCGCTCGGCGTGCACGATGAGGTTGGAAATCAGCAGCGGTTGGCTCTGCATCTGGCCCAGCATGAGTCGGTCTCCGAAGTGGTTGGAATCGTGGCGGCCATGCTAGCCCGGCGCGCAGCGCCCGGCGGACGGGGTTGTCCCGGAGGCAACACCCTTTCGGGGGACGGCCCTGGCGGCGCGCTCAGGCCGCGCCGGCCGCCGGCTGCACGCCGCGCTCGAAGGCCAGCTCCACCGTGGTGCCTTGGCCCAGCGCGGACTGCAGGCGGATGGCACCGCCGGCGGCCTGCATCACGCGCTGGCAGAACATCAGGCCCATGCCGTTGCCGCCGGTGGCCGCGCGCGTGGTGACGGGCTCGCGCGTGAGGCGCGCCAGCACCTCGGGCGCAATGCCGGGGCCGTTGTCGATGAAGCGGATCCAGGCGCGCGGCGCGCCCGGGCCCGGCGCGCAGTCCACTTCGATGCGCAGGCGCGGGTCGGCCGTGTCGCGCAGCGCCAGGATGGCGTTCTTGGTCAGGGTGCACAGCACCAGGTACAGCAGGTCGCGCCGCCCGGGCAGGCGGAAGTCCTGCCGCAGTTCGGTGCTCACCCAATGGCGTTCGCGGTCTTCGAAGGGGTACTCGTCGACCAGCGAGCCCAGCAGGCTGGCCGCGCTCACGGTCTGCGGGGCCGCGCCCGGGTAGGCGTCGCGCGCCGATTGCACGAAGGTGGCCACCAGCGACTGGCAGTACAGCGCCCGCCGCTCGGCGCGCTGCAGCGCCGCCAGCAGCTCTTGCGGGCCCAGGCCCTCGAAGCGCACCGTGCCCGGGGCGTCGCCCGGCTCCGGCGGGCGGTGGCGCTCCAGCACCGCCGCCACGCTGCCGCGCACGGTGGCCAGCGGCGTGTTGAGCTCATGCGCCAGGAAGCCCAGGGTTTCGCGCAGCGCGGCGGCGCGGCCCTCGTTGAGCGCACGCTCCAGCGCCTGGTGCCGGTAGAGCGACAGGGCCTCGCGCAGGGCCTCGCGCGTGGGCTCGTCCTCCAGGGGCTTTTCCAGGATGCGCATCACCTGGCCCTGGTTGACCGCCGCGATGGCGACGTCCTTTTCGGCGTAGGCCGTGACCAGCAGGCGCACCAGGTGGCGGTGCTCGCGCCGCACGAAGCGCAGCAGCTTCATGCCGTCCTGCTCGGGCATGCGGTAGTCGGTGATGAGCGCGGCGAAGGACTCCCCGCGCTCGGTGAGGATGGCCAGCGCGTCGTCCACGCTGGCGGCGGTGGATATCTCGAATTCGTCGCCGAAGCAGCGAGAGAACCACTGCCGGGACACGGCTTCGTCGTCCACGAACAGGATGGCCTGGGCGTCAGTCCGCATCGTTTTTCTTCATGGTTGTTATTCCCCCTGGCGCCGGCGTGAGGCCGGCGCATAACCGGCGCCCATTATCAAGCGCGGCCCGGCGCTGGCAATCCGCCATGGCCCTGGTGCCACGCCGGAATACCCCCTGCGGGGACAATTCACCGCATGAACGACACCGCGCTCGCCGCGCCCGCGGCGCTGGACCTCGCCCGGCCCTGGCGCCACCGCTTCGCCGACCTGGGGCCGGCCTTTTTCACCGAGGTGCAGCCCACCCCGCTGCCCGACCCCCACCCGATCGGCCTGAACGCCCCGCTGGCCGCCGCCCTGGGGCTGGACCCGCAGCGCCTGCGCCAGGCCGATGCCGTGCGGGCGCTGGCCGGCTCGCTGCCCGTCGAGGGCACGCGGCCGCTGGCCACGGTCTACAGCGGACACCAGTTCGGCGTCTGGGCCGGCCAGCTCGGCGATGGCCGGGCCATCCTGCTCGGCGAGCTGGACACGCCCCAGGGGCCGATGGAGGTGCAGCTCAAGGGCGCCGGCCTCACGCGCTACTCGCGCATGGGCGACGGCCGCGCCGTGTTGCGCAGCTCGATCCGCGAGTACCTGTGCAGCGAGGCCATGCACGGCCTGGGCATACCGACCACCCGCGCGCTCAGCCTCACCGGCTCGCCGCAGCCGGTGGTCCGCGAGACGGTGGAAACCGCGGCCGTGGTGGCGCGCGTGGCGCCCAGCTTCATCCGCTTCGGGCACTTCGAGCACTTTTCGGCCAACGGCCACACCGCCGAGCTGCGCCGCCTGGCCGACTTCGTCATCGACAGCTGGTACCCCGAATGCCGCGACGGCCATGGCAACGCCTACGCCCGGCTGCTGCAGGCCGTGAGCGCACGCACCGCCGAGCTGATGGCCCAATGGCAGGCCGTGGGCTTCTGCCACGGCGTGATGAACACCGACAACATGAGCATCCTGGGCCTCACCATCGACTACGGCCCCTTCCAGTTCATGGACGCCTTCAACCCGGCGCACATCTGCAACCACAGCGACCATGGCGGGCGCTACGCCTACCACCGCCAGCCCAACGTGGCCTACTGGAACCTCTTCTGCCTGGGCCAGGCCCTGTTGCCGCTGATGGACGAGCAGCAACAGGCGCTGGACGCGCTGGAGCCCTACAAGGCCCTGTTCCCCGCCGCGCTCACGCGCCGCATGGGCGCCAAGCTGGGCCTGGCAGACACGCGGGACGGCGACGCCGAGCTGGTCGAATCGCTCATGCAGCTCATGGCGAAGGACGCGGTGGACTTCACCATCCTGTTCCGCCGCCTGGGCGACGCCGCCGAGGGCCGACTGGACCCCGTGCGCGACCTCTTCCTGCAGCGCGAGGCCTTTGACGCCTGGGCGGCTCGCTGGCAGGCGCGCCTGCGCGCCCAGCCCGGCTTCGACGGCGCCGCCACCGCGGCCGCCATGCACCGCGTCAATCCCCGCATCGTGCTGCGCAACCACCTGGCGCAGACCGCCATCGAACGCGCCCAGCAAGGCGATTTCAGCGAGGTCGACCGGCTGCTGAAAGCCTTGGCGGCCCCGTTCGACGAACGAACCGGCGAGGACGACCTCGCCGCCTTCCCCCCCGACTGGGCGCAGCACATCGAAATCAGCTGCTCCTCCTGAAAGGACCGCCGACATGGACTTCCCCATCAAGAAAACCGAAGCCGAGTGGCGCGAGATCCTCGCCGCCAAGGGCGCCGAGCCCGGCGCCTTCGAGGTCACGCGCCGGGCCTACACCGAGCGCCCCTTCACCGGCAAGTACGAAGAGGTCTGGGCCGATGGCAGCTACCACTGCGTCTGCTGCGGCAACCACCTGTTCGACGCCGGCACCAAGTTCGACGCCGGCTGCGGCTGGCCCAGCTTCTGGAAGGCCGTCCCCGGCGCCATCACCGAGATCAGCGACCGCAGCCACGGCATGGTGCGCACCGAAACCGTGTGCAGCCAGTGCGGCGCCCACCTGGGCCATGTGTTCGAGGACGGTCCCGCGCCCACCGGCCTGCGCTACTGCATGAACTCGGCCGCCATCGACCTGCAGGAGAAGTGAGCCGATGCCGAACCTCGCCGACATCCGACTGTCCATGCTCGACCTCGTCGCCGTGCGCGAAGGCGGCAGCGTGGCCGACGCCCTGGCCATCGCGCGCCAGACCGCCCAGCACGTGGAGCGCCTGGGCTTCACGCGCTACTGGCTGGCCGAGCACCACAACATGAGCGGCATCGCCAGCTCGGCCACGGCCGTGCTGGTGGGCCACATCGCGGGCGCGACGCAGCGCATCCGCGTGGGCTCGGGCGGCGTGATGCTGCCCAACCATGCGCCGCTGGTGGTGGCCGAGGCCTTCGGCACCCTGGCCGAGCTGTACCCGGGCCGCATCGACCTGGGCCTGGGCCGCGCGCCCGGCACCGATGGCCTGACCATGCGCGCGCTGCGGCGCGACCGCGTGGAGACCGAAGCCGATTTCCCGCGCGAGGTGGCCGAGCTGGCCACCTTCCTGGGCCCGGTGCAGCCGGGCCAGCGCGTGGTGGCCGTGCCGGGGCAGAACACGAACGTGCCGATCTGGCTGCTGGGCTCCAGCCTGTTCTCGGCCCGGCTGGCGGCGCAGCGTGGCCTGCCCTTTGCCTTCGCCTCGCACTTCGCGCCGCGCCTGCTGCTGCAGGCGCTGCAGGTCTACCGCGCCGAGTTCCAGCCCTCCGAGACCCTGTCCAAGCCCTACGCCGCCATCGGCGTGCCGCTGATCGCCGCGCCGACCGACGAGGAGGCGGAGTACCTGGCCAGCAGCACCTACCAGCGGGTGCTGGGCATCCTGACCGGCAAGCGCGGGCAGCTGCCGCCGCCGGTCGAAGGCTTCGTGGCCTCGCTGGCCCCGCACGAGCGCCAGGGCATCGGCGATTTCCTGGCCGCCGCCGTCATCGGCAGCCCCGATTCGGTGCGCGCGGGCCTGCAGCGCCTGGCCGACCTGACCGAGGCCGACGAGTTCATCCTCGTCAGCGACGTGTTCGACCCGGCGCTGCGCCTGCGCTCGCTGGACATCGCGGCGGCGGTCATGCGCGAGGGCGCGCCAGCGCCCGCCTGAGCGGCGCGCTCAGCGCCCGCGCACCATCGCCATCACCTGCCCCGCGTCCAGGGTGGCGGCCTTCTGCTGGATCTGCGGCATGTACTGCGCCTGCATCTGCTTGGCCGGGCCCAGCAGGTCCTGGAAGCTCTGCTTGAGCAGGTCCGTGCTCATCTGGCGCCCGCCCGCGTAGTAGCGCTTGGCCACCTGTCCCAGCGCATAGGTCGTGGCGAAGGAGAACGCCATGCCGGTGGCCGCGCGGCCCACCCCGCCCAGCGCGCGCCCCGCGGCCTTGCCCAGCAGGCCGCCGATGAGCTTGCGGCCGAACTGCTCCAGGTACTGCGAGGTCAGGCCCACGCCCACCGCCGCGATGAACTCGCGGATGTGGCCCTGGTCCAGCTCCACGCCGTGCGCCTTGCCGATCTCGTAGACCATCTTGACCTGCAGCGGAATGATGGCCATCGAGGCCCAGGACTGCGGCAGCAGCTCCAACGCGCCGTTGAGCAGCGCGTAGTTCAGGATGGACTTGTCCAGCGCCGCCCCGTCGGCCCCGCGCCGCTCGCTGGCGGCCGGGGCCGCGGCGGCGGCCACCGCCACGGGCACCACGCTGGCGGCCACGTCCACCAGCTCGGCCTCTGCCTTCTCGAACGCCGCCGATTCGGCCGCATCCGGCCGCAGCCGCGCCTTCAGGTCGGCCAGGAACGCCGTTTCGGCCGGGGAGCGGGCGCCGTCGGCGTCGCACACGCAGACCGCCATTTCGTAGGCCAGCTCCCGCTGGCCCGGGTCGCCCAGCCGGTCCACGCAGGCCGCCAGGTCCACCCGCTTGAGCAGCACGTCCTGGTACACCCGGGCCAGGCCGGCGGCCCCGCCCTCCCCGCCCAGGGATTCGGCAATGCCGCGGATGCTCTCGCGCTCGGCGTCGGCCTTGGCGCCGTCGGCCAGGGCGGCCATGAGGGCGATGGTGAGGATGGCTTGCTGTTCTTGCGGGCTCATGAAATCTCCAGACGACGAACGGGAATGGCCGCCAGGCGGCGGCCGGACATCAGAGCCGCCCGGCCCCGCCGCGGTTCCCTGGCGCGGGCTCCACGGATAATCGCACCCATGCGACTGCTGATCGACTTCTTCCCCATCCTGCTCTTCTTCGCCGCCTACAAGATGCAGGGCATCTACCTCGCCACCGGGGTGCTCATGGCCGCCACCGTGGCGCAATGCGGCATCGTCTACGCCATCGACCGCAAGCTGCAGAACATCCACAAGATCACGCTGGTGCTGGTGCTGGTGTTCGGCGTGCTCACCCTGGTGCTGCAGGACGAGCGCTTCATCAAATGGAAGCCCACGGTGCTCTACGCGGGCATGGCCGTGGTGCTGGGCGCCGCGCTGTGGGGCTGGAAGAAGAACTTCCTGCAGATGCTGCTGGGCAGCCAGCTCACCCTGCCCCAGCCCGTGTGGGCGCGCCTGACGGTGGCCTGGATCGGCTACTTCCTGTTCATGGCCGCCATCAACGCCTGGTTCGCCGCCTATCAGACCACCGAGCAATGGGTGAACTTCAAGCTCTGGGGCTACATCTTCCCGGTGCTCTTCATCGTCGCGCAGGGCCTGTACATCGCGCGCCACATCAAGGACGACGAGCCCCGCTCCGAAACCTGACCCCCCATGAGCCCCAGCGTCCCCACCGCCCCCACCGCGGCCGCCATCGAGGCGCGGCTGCGCGACACCCTCGCGCCCAGCGCCCTGGAAGTCATCGACGAAAGCGCCGCGCACGCGGGCCACTCGGGCGCCAATGGCCTGGGCTACGGCACGCACTTCCGGGTGCGCATCGCGGCGCCCGCCTTCGCCGGACTGGGCCGGGTAGCGCAGCATCGCCTTGTGTATGATGCCCTGCGTCATTTCACCGACGCCGGGCTGCACGCCCTGGCCATCGAGATCCAGCGCTGACACGGCCCCCGGCTACCTTCTGTCACATCCCCCGCGAACCCGCGCGGGCGCGTCGGCTCCAACCCCTTTTTCTCCAACTCCGAGGATTTCCATGAAAGTCACCCTCACGGCACTGACCGCGGCGGCGCTGATCACCACCGCTCCCTGGGCGGCCGCGCAGAACGTGGCCATCGTCAATGGCAAGCCCGTGCCCACGGCGCGCGTCGACGCGCTGGTGCAGCAGATCGAGGCCACGGGCCGGCCGGTGGACGACGCCGTGCGCGCGCAGATCAAGGAAGAGGTGGTGCTGCGCGAGATCTTCATGCAGGAAGCGCAGAAGAAGGGCGTGGCCAACACCACCGAGTTCAAGAACCAGATGGAGCTGGCGCGCCAGACCATCATGATCCGCGCCCTCTTCGCCGACTACCAGAAGAAGCACCCGGTGACCGACGAGGAGATCAAGGCCGAGTACGACAAATTCGCGGCCGCCAGCGCCGGCAAGGAGTACAAGGCCCGCCACATCCTGGTCGAGAAGGAAGACGAGGCCAAGGCCATCATCGCCAGCCTGAAGAAAGGCGCCAAGTTCGAAGACATCGCCAAGAAGCAGTCGAAGGACCCGGGCTCCGGCGCCAACGGCGGCGACCTGGACTGGGCGCCCGCAGCGAACTACGTGCCCGAGTTCTCGCAGGCCCTGCTCAAACTGGAAAAGGGCCAGCTGGCCGACGCGCCGGTGCAGAGCCAGTTCGGCTGGCACGTGATCCGCGTGGACGACATCCGCGACGCGGAGATCCCCAAGCTGGAAGATCTCAAGCCGCAGATCGCGCAACAACTGGCGCAGCAGAAGATGCAGAAGTACCAGCAGGACCTGCGCGACAAGGCCAAGGTGCAGTGAGCGGCGCCCGGCCCGTCCCGGCATGAAAAAAAGCGCGGCCCGGCCGCGCTTTTTTGTGTCCGTCGCTCGGCCCGCTCAGAGCACGCGGCAGGCCTCGTCGAAACTGAGGCGCGCATTGCGCTTGAACAGCAGGCTGTCGTCGCCGTAGCCGAGGTTGATCAGGAAATTGGTCTTCCAGCGGCCATCGGGGAAGAACTCGGCGTCGACCTTGCCGATGTCGAAACCGCTCATGGGACCGCAGTCCAGGCCCAGGGCGCGCGCCGCGACGATGAAGTAGGCGCCGCCGAGGGTGCCATTGCGCGTGGCGGTGCCGGCGGCCAGGGCCGCGTTGGCCTCGAAGTTCTCCTTGGCGCCCTCGCGGTGCCAGACCTGGGGCATGTACTCGTAGAACCGGGTGTCGGTGGCCACGATCACGGTCACCGGCGCGGTGCGCGTCTTGTCCAGGTTGCCCGGCAGCATGGCCGGCAGCAGGCGCTCGCGCGCTGCCTTCGAGTTCAGGAACACGTAGCGCGTGGGCTGGGTGTTCATGGAGGTGGGGCCGAGCGCGGCCAGCTCGTACACCTGCTTGAGCAGCGCCTCGGGCACGGGCTTGTCGAGGAAGCCGTTGGCGGTGCGCGCCTTCAGGAACAGGGTGTCGAGGGCGGCGTTGTCCAGGGGGGTCACGGAGAAGGGTCCTTTCGGTTCGGGCATCAGTTGGGGAAGTAGTCGACCTGGTGGCGCGCGATGCGCAGGCCTTCGAGCGCCTGGCGCACGCGCAGGTGCTCGGGGTGCGAAGCGTAGTCGGCCAGGGCTTGTGCTGTCTCGAACTCGGAATAGAGCACCACGTCACAGGCGTAATCCACGCGGCTCACGTCCACGCCGATCTCCAGCGCGAGCAGGCCCGGGATGCGCCCGCGCATGCCCTCGAAGGCGGCCTTCAGGCGCTGTGTGTTGCTGGCCTTCTCCTCCGCGCTGTCGCCGAGGATGTTCCACATCACGATGTGTTTGACCACGGGCATGTGTCGGCTCAGGCTTTGGGCGGGAATCCGGCCTTCTGAGGCCACAGGTTCTGGAACGCATGGACCGACACGCTGGCGTACAGCCCGGCCCGCGTGAACGGCTCCTGCGCCTGCCATTGCAGCGCGGCCTCGCGGCTGTCGAAGTCGATGGCCAGCACGCTGCCCACCATGGTGGCGCCGTCGTCGGCCAACAGGGGGCCGGCGAAGGCGATGCGCTCGGCCATGGCGCCCAGGTAGGCCTTGTGTTCGGGGCGCATGCGCTGGCGCAGTTCGAGGCCGCCGGGTTTGTCGAGAAGGTGGAAGACGTAGATCATGGGTTCACATGCGCGCCAGCCAGGTGGACAGGCTGGGGAAGATGGCGAGGATGACCAGGGACAGCACCATCACCAGCACGAAGGGAAAGGCGCCGGCGAAGATGTCCTTGATGGAGATCGCGGGGTTGTTGAGCGCGCTCTTGACCGTGTAGACCGACACGCCGAAAGGCGGCGTGAGCAGACCGATCTCCACCGCCAGGACGGTGAGCACGCCGAACCAGATCAGGTCCATGCCGAAGCTGGTGGCGATGGGCAGCACGATGGGCAGCATGATCAGCATGATCGAGACCGAATCGATGATGCAGCCCAGCGCGATGACGATGAGCAGGTAGGCCGCCAGGAAGCCCCAGGGGCCCAGGCCCATGTCGGTGATGCCGGTGGTGATGGCCGCCGGCATGCCGGTGAGCGCGAGCATGCGGCTGTAGAGCGAGGCCGCCACGATGAGAAACAGCACCGACACCGACACATAGCCCGTTTCGGTGAGCACGTTCCACAGCTTGTGCCAGGTCAGGCGGCGGCGGGCGATGGCGATCACGAAGGCGCCCGCCGCACCCACGGCACCGGCCTCGGTGGGCGTGAAGAAGCCGCTGTACAGCCCCCCCAGCACCAGCACGATGAGCAGCAGGATGGGCAGGAACTTCACCGCGGCGCTGTGCAGGGTTTCGGTGTCCTGCTCGGCCGCCGGAGCCGGCGCGCCCGCACTGTAGATGCTGGCGGGGCGCAGGTAGGCCATGCCGACGATCAGCCCGCAGAACAGCAGGGCCAGCAGCAGGCCGGGCAGCACGCCGGCCAGGAACATGCGGCCGATGGACTCCTCGGCGATCACGCCGTAGATGATCATGAGCAGCGAAGGCGGGATCAGCATGCCCAGGATGGACGAGCCCGCGACCACGCCCACCGAAAAGCGCGGCGTGTAGCCGTGGCGCATCATTTCGGGCACGGCCACCTTGGTGAACACCGAGGCCGAGGCGATGGAGATGCCGGTGATGGCCGCGAACACCGCGTTGGCGCCCACCGTGGCCAGGCCCAGGCCGCCGCGCAGCTTGCGCAGCAACCACTGGAACACGTCGAAGGTGTCGCGCCCTACCCCGCTCACGCTCACGAACATGCCCATGAGCACGAACAGCGGCACCACGCCGAAGAGGTAGTCGCGGATCGCGTCGTTGGCCGCCGCACCGACGAAGCGTGCGGCGATCTCGGGCGAGCGCATCAGCCAGACCGTGACGAAGGAGCTGACGACGAGCGCCACGCCGATGTGCATGCCCAGGATGATGAGGGCGAGCATGCCGCCGATGGCGAGGAAGCCCAGGACCAGATCGCTCACGGCCGGCCCCCTTTCGCCTCGGCGGCGGCGCTCTCGCGCCAGTCCTGCCAGGCCAGCAGCGCGTACTGCAGCGCCGCCAGCGCCGCGCCCACGAACACCACGATGCGCATCGGCCAGGTGGGGAAGGTGAACACGCCCTCGACGCCGAAGAACTCATTGTTCGCCCAGGCGCGCTGGAACAGCGGCCAGGTGGCGTAGGCGATCACGCCGCAGGCAAAGACGCCCGCGAGCGAGAACACCGCCCGCAGGCGCTTGCCCGCCTTGGGCCGCCGGGCCACGAAGGGGTCGATGAACAGGTCGGCGCGGCTCATGCGGCCATGGCGCAGCGTGGCCGGCAGTTGCAGGAACACGATCACGATGATCGAGGCCGCGACCATCTCGGCCACGCCGTCGAGGGGGTGGTTGAAGGCGTTGCGCATGAACACGTCGGCGCACATCAGCACCATGACGAGCGCGATGACGATCGAGCCCAGACCGTTGAGCGCGTCGACCACGTGCCCGAAAGGGCTGGACGGCGCCGTCGGGACCGGCGCCTCTTCCAGGTTGGTGTTGGCTTCGTAGCTCATGAAGGGCGATCAGAGTTCCTTGTCCCAGTCGCGCAGGGGCTTGGCGCCGCGCTTGCGCAGTTCCTCCAGGTAGGTCTTCACGATCTGCGCGGCCGGGCCGCGCGAGGCATTGGCCTTGACCCAGTCGCCCGCGATGTTGGGCATGGTCTTGGCCCACTTCTCGCGCTCGCCGGGGGCCATGGGCGCGATCTTCACCGGCACGGCCTGCTTGGCGCCCTGCTCGCCGATGGCCTTGAGCGCGGCCTCGTAGCGCTGCATGAGCGTGTCGCCCAGCACGCGCGAGTACTCCAGGCCAACGTCCTTGATGATCTTCTGCACCTCGGGCGGCAGGCCGTTGAAGGTGTCCTTGTTGATGGCCATGCCGCCGTTGTAGAGCGCGCCGATGTCCACCGTGGTGACATAGGGCGCCACCTCGTACACCTTGCTGGGCAGGATGCCGGTGGCGATGGAGATGGTGCCCTCGCTCACGCCGGTCTGGATGTCGGTGTAGTAGCTGGTGAGCGAGCCGTCCACCGGCACCGCGCCCGAGCCCTTGAGCCACAGGCCCAGCGCGCCGGGCGCGGAGATCTTCTTGCCGTTGAGATCGGCGTAGGTGCTGATGGGGCTCTTGGTGAACAGGTGGTAGGTGTCCACGCCGGAGGCGCCCAGGAACACCAGATTGTTGCGGTCCCACTCGGCCTTGAGCGCGGGGATCTTTTCGTTCAGCTCGTTGGCCACCTGCAGCAGGGTGCGCACGTCGCCGGTGGCGAAGGGTGTGACGGTGGCGTACTGGGTCAGCGGCATCTTGGCCGCTTCGAGGTTGGCGAACACCCAGCCGATGTCGGCGATGCCCTGGCCCACGCTGGTCAGCGTGGCGTTCATCTTGTAGAGCTGGCCACCGTAGGCCTCTTTCCATTCGATCTTGTAGCCCTTGCCCAGGGCCTCCACGCGCTTGTTCACCTCGGGCACGAACAGCGTGCTCATCAACCCCACCCAGGGCAGCGAGGTGGGGTGGCTGGACGCGATGGTGAGCTTGAAGGTCTGCGCCGCGTGGGCCGGGGCGAGGCCCGCGGCCATCAGGGCGGCGGCCAGGGCACTGGCCACGAAAGCGCGTTTCTTGATCGTCATGGTCTTGTCTCCTCGTTGTGTCTCAGGGGGGGCGAAATCAGCGGGACGGGTTCAACACGAAATCGAAATCCAGGGTCACGCGGCCGTCGGGTTGTTCCACCCAATCGGCCACCAGGGAACTGCGCACGCCGAACACGGCGTCGGAATCGAGGTAGGGGTCGCCGTCGCGAAAGACGTGCGTCACCAGGGTCTCGTAGCCGGGCGCCTGCAGGCGGAAATGCAGGTGCGCGGGCCGCCAGGGGTGGCGCTTGGTGGCCGTGAGCATCTCGCCCACCGGACCGTCGTTGGGGATGGGGTACGGCTCGGCCACCACGCTGCGGAAGTGAAAGCGCCCCTCGGCGTCGCTGCGCAGCACCGCCCGGCCCTGCGGCTCGGCCAGGCCCTCGCGCTGCACGTCGTACAGGCCGTCGGCGTCGGCCTGCCAGACGTCGATGACCGCGCCCGCCACCGGCTCGCCACCCAGGCCGCGCACGCGGCCCGACACCTCGCAGGGCCGGCCGGGCGCGCCGTTGGCCACGTCGGCGCCGTGCGGCACCTCGGGAGCGCCTTCCACGTGGAAAGGCCCGAACACCGTGGCCTCGGTGCAGCCCGGGGGTTTGTGGTTGTTCAGCGCCACCGTCAGCATCGACAGGCCCAGCGTGTCCGACAGCAGGATGAACTCCTGGCGCTGCTCGTCGCAGGTGTGGCCCACGCGGGTGAGGAAGTCGATGCCATAGGCCCATTCGGCCTCGGTCAGCTTCACCTCCCGGGCGAAGGCGTGCAGGTGCTGCACCAGGCTGGTCAGCACCTGCTTGAGGCGCGGGTCGGGCGTCTGGGCCAGGCGGGCAATGACCGCCTGGGTGATGTTGTCCTGGTTGAGGTTCCTCACCGTCGTCTCTCCGGTTGGGTGCCGCGGGGCCACCGTGGCGGCAGAATGTAGGCGGCCCGAAATGGAAAACCAATGCCGGGGAAACAAAAGACTTTTCCGGCGAGCGAAAGAAACCGAGGGACAACCCGGAGACGACGAGAGAGCCGATGGACCGCTGGACCGAGATCGAACTGTTCGTGCAGGTGGCCGAGACCGGCAGCCTGTCGCGCGCGGCCGAAGCCCTGAACCTGAGCAACGCCAGCGCCAGCCGCCACCTGGCGGCGCTGGAGGAGCGCCTGGGCGTGCGCCTGGTGGAGCGCAACACACGCCGCCTGTACCTCACCGACACCGGACAGGAGTTCTTCCAGCGCGCGCGCAACATCCTGAGCGACCTGCGCGACGCCGAGTCCGACGTGAACGCCGCGGCGCTCAACCCCACGGGCCTGCTGCGCGTGACGGCCTCGCTGAGTTTTTCCATGCACCACATCGCGCCGCTGCTGCGCGAGTTCACCGAGCGCTACCCCCATGTGAGCGTGCACGTGGAGGCGGCCAACCGCTACCTGGACATCATCGACAACAACATCGACGTGGCCATCCGCACGCGCGAGTACGAGCCCGACAGCAACATCACCATCCGCCGCCTGGGCGAAACGCGCCGCGTGCTGGCCGCCTCGCCGGGCTACCTGGCCCGGCACGGCTTTCCCAAGGGGCTCGACGACCTGCAGCAGCACAAGCTGCTGGTCTACCTGCACGCCAACACACCGAACGAACTGCGCTTCACCCAGGTGGCCACGGGCGAACAGAAAACCATCCAGATCAAGGGCCTGCTGGAGACCAACGACGGCCAGATCGTGCGCGCCGCCGCGCTCGACGGCATGGGCATCCTGATCCAGCCCAGCTACATCGTCTACGACGACATCGTGGCCGGCCGCCTGGTGCCGGTGCTGGAGGACTGGGACCTGCCCCACCTCACCATCAACCTCGCCTACCCCAGCCGCAAGCACCTCTCGGCCAAGGTCCGCGCCTTCATCGACTTCATGGCGGGGCACTTCGCCAAGATGGACTACGAGCGGAAATGGACCGGGCGCTTCGCCGTCTACTGACCCTGCATCGACCACGCCACGCCACGCCATGCCCATCGAACTCTCCCGCGACGAACGCGCGCAGGCCATTGCCTCCATCGAACGCTACTTCCAGGAAGCGCTCGACCAGCGCATCGGCAACATCGGTGCCGGCGCGCTGCTGAACTTCTTCCTCGAAGAGATCGGCCCCCTGGTCTACAACCAGACGGTGGCCCAGCTGCAGGAGCGGCTTCAGCAACGCATGCAGGAACTCGACATCGAGTTCCACGAGGACGAGTTCCAGTACTGGCGGCGCCAGGCAAAAGCGCGGCGCTGACCCATCCCGACCCTGCACCATTCAAGGCCCACCATGCGCATCACCTCCGGTTTGCCCCGCGTTGTCGTGCTGGCGATCGCCCTGACCATGCTCATGCTCGCCAAGCTGTCGGTGGCCGCGGACCCCGCCGCCCACGCGGACCCGATTCCCGTCGTGGCCGGAAAACTGCACAACGGGCAGATCCACGGAGGGTCGACGGCATTCCTCTCGCAAAACGCGGTGGCGGACGTTCGGCTGCCCCACCACGTCAGGCATGTGTTCACCGCCGATACCCAGGGCGAACTGAACATCTCGGCGCATTCCGACACGCGCCGCCTGGTGCTCGCGGTCCTGCAGAACGGGCAGTTGCTGAAAACCGCTCAGCCCCACCCGTCGCGGCTCGCCACCCAGCAGCTGTCAGTGGCGGTGAGCGCCGGAGACCGCCTGGAAATCATGGTGGGCGGGGACGCTTCGCAAACCCCTGTGCCCTATAGCCTGTGGGTGATCGATGCCCATGCACCGGCGCTCGTTCCCCCCTTGCCGCGCGCCGTTCGGGCCGACGTCAAGAAGAGCGACGGGCAGGGGCTCAACCCGGCCACACCGTTCCAGTCCCAACCCGCGCACTGGTTCTCGGTGCCGACCGTCAAGGACAGCAAGGACTGGTACACCATCCGCGCCTCGTCCAACGACTTCGACCCGATGCTGGTGCTGCTGGACGACAAGAATCAGGTCATCGCCTGGCAGGACGATGTCAGCCGCCAAGACCGCTCCGCGGTGTTCACTTTCCAGGCGTCCCAGGCGCCTGAGCACTTCGTGCTGATCCCGGCGGACGAGCTGGGCGCGAAGGACCCCGCCAGCCTGAAGTACAGCCTTGACATCAGCCGCCGGCCTTACGACCCGAATCGCCCCTTCATCGCCGGCATCGAGTATTACCTCGGCAGCACACTGGGCGCATTCATCCTCGGTGTCATCGCCTCGGCGCTCATCTCGTACTACTTCTACGTGCGCTCCATCCGCACGAAGGAGCTGCATTGGGAGGTCATCTCGGACGAGATCTTTGTCGACAGCTCGTCCACGGCCCAATCGCTCAACATCACGGTGAACGGGGTGGAGGTTCAGGAGGCCAGCCGGCTGCGGGTCCGCTTCGTGGCCAAGGGGCCGCACCAGATCGCCAGCAACCTCGTGGCGACACCCCTGACGCTCCAACTGAAGAATGCCCTGGCCATCCTCGCCATGTCCGAGCGGCGCAGCGAGTCGTCGGGCTGGAGAGCCTTGCCCGTACCGAATGAGGCCAGCATCCGCCTCGACTTTGACCGGCTCAACCCCAAGGACTCCATCGAGCTGGACATCATCTACTCGCAAACAGGCGATCAGCTGCCCGAAGTGGCGGGCGCCGTGCTGCACGGCGCCATTGCCGAGGTGGCGATCCACAAGGACCACGACCGCCCGGCCACGGTGGTCACCCGGATCGCGACCCTGGCGCTCAATCTGATCGCCCTGCTTCTGCTGCCCCTGTTGCTGCTGGACTCGGTCTTTCGCTTCATGCCGGGCTGGTGGGCGCAGCTGTGGATCTACTACATGCCCTGGTTGTTGCTGATCGTGATGTTCTATTCCTTCGCCACCGCGGAAGGCCGGTCGTCGCTCATGAAGATGCTTCGCTACCTGGCCTCGGTGTCATTGTTCTGGCGGCGGCGGACCTGAGGCGGCGGCGCGGCAGGCAGTCGGCCGCGTGTGCTTTGGAACCGATCGCGCCCGTCTCGGCCGTGTACCAGATGCGCGCCAGCGCCAGGACGAGGTCGGTCCGCGGCACCGGGTCGCCGAGGGGGCCAGTGGGTGCATGGGCGGCATGTCAGCCAGCGCCAGGGGCCGGCCCGGCCCCCCTGCCTGCGGGCCCATTTCCGCAGAGGGATAATCCCGAGGTTATCCACCCCCCAGCCCACGACCGACCATGCCCACCACCATCAAGGCCGACGACCTCATCGAATCGATCGCCGGTGCGCTGCAGTACATCAGCTACTACCACCCCGCCGACTACATCGCCCACCTGGCCCGCGCCTACCAGCGCGAGCAGAGCCCCGCGGCCAAGGACGCCATCGCGCAGATCCTCACCAACAGCCGCATGAGCGCCACCGGGCACCGGCCGATCTGCCAGGACACCGGCATCGTGAACGTCTTCCTCAAGATCGGCATGGACGTGCGGCTCGAGGGCTTCAGCGGCAGCCTGGACGACGCCATCAACGAAGGCGTGCGCCGCGGCTACAACCACCCCGACAACACCCTGCGCGCCAGCGTGGTGGCCGACCCGCAGTTCGCGCGCAAGAACACCAAGGACAACACGCCCGCGGTCATCTTCACCGAGATCGTTCCGGGCAATACCGTCGACGTGACCGTCGCCGCCAAGGGCGGCGGCAGCGAGAACAAGAGCAAGTTCGTGATGCTCAACCCCAGCGACTCGCTGGTGGACTGGGTGCTCAAGACCGTGCCCACCATGGGCGCGGGCTGGTGCCCGCCGGGCATGCTGGGCATCGGCATCGGCGGCACGGCCGAAAAGGCCATGCTGATGGCCAAGCAGTCGCTCATGGAAGACCTCGACATGTACGAGCTGCAGACCAAGGCCGCCAAGGGCGAGAAGCTGACGCAGGTGGAAGAGCTGCGCCTGGAGCTGCACGAGAAGGTCAACGCCCTGGGCATCGGCGCGCAGGGCCTGGGCGGCCTCACCACCGTGCTCGACGTGAAGATCGCCATGTACCCCACCCACGCGGCCAGCAAGCCCGTGGCCATGATCCCCAACTGCGCGGCCACGCGCCACGCGCACTTCGTGCTCGACGGCAGCGGCCCCGCCTACCTGGACGCCCCCAGCCTGGACCTGTGGCCCGACGTGCACTGGGCGCCCGACTACAACAAGAGCACGCGCGTCAACCTGGACACCCTCACCAAGGAAGAAGTGGCCAGCTGGAAGCCCGGCCAGACCTTGCTGCTCAACGGCAAGATGCTCACCGGCCGCGACGCCGCGCACAAGCGCATCCAGGACATGCTGGCCAAGGGCGAGAAGCTGCCGGTGGACTTCAGCAACCGCGTCATCTACTACGTGGGCCCGGTGGACCCGGTGCGCGACGAGGCCGTGGGCCCCGCGGGCCCCACCACCGCCACGCGCATGGACAAGTTCACCGGCATGATGCTGGAGAAGACCGGCCTGATCGCCATGATCGGCAAGGCCGAGCGCGGCCCGGTCGCCATCGAGGCAATCAAACAGCACAAGAGCGCCTACCTCATGGCCGTGGGCGGCGCGGCCTACCTCGTGTCCAAGGCCATCAAGACGGCCAAGGTGGTGGGCTTCGAAGACCTCGGCATGGAAGCCATCTACGAGTTCGACGTGGTCGACATGCCCGTGACCGTGGCCGTGGACGCCGGCGGCACCAGCGCGCACATCACCGGCCCGGCCGAGTGGAGCCAGCGCATCGCCTCGGGCGAGTTCAAGGGCATCGCGCTGGCCACCGCTTGAGCGCTGGTCCCGTCACCGCTGTCGGTGTCTTCGACAGCGGCGTCGGCGGGTTGAGCGTCTGGCGCGCCCTGCGCGCCGCGCTGCCCGGCGCCCACCTGAGCTACCTGGCCGACAACGCCTGGGCGCCCTATGGCGAGCGGCCCGCCGAGGCGCTGCGGGGGCGCGTCGCCGCCCTGGTGCGCGACTGGCGGGCCCACGAGTCCCTGGACCTGCTGGTGCTGGCCTGCAACACGGCCACCGCCGTGGCGATCGACGCGCTGCGGCAAGAACACCCTGACCTGCCCATCGTGGGCATCGAGCCCGCCCTGCGCCCGGCCCTGGCCGCCACGCGCAGCGGCCGCGTGGGCGTGGTCGCCACGCGCGCCACGCTGAACAGCGCGCGCTACCAGGCCCTGCGCTCGGCCTGCCTGGCGGACGCGGCCGGCAGGCCCAGCGTGCACGAGCGCGCGGCCGACGGCCTGGCCGATGCCATCGAACGCGGCGACGAAACGCTCGCACGGGCCCTGTGCCACCGTCACCTGCGGGCGCTGCTGGACGACGCCCCGGCCATCGACACCCTGGTGCTGGGCTGCACCCACTACCCGCTTGTGGGCGAGGCCTGGCTGGCCGCCAGCGAGGGGCCGATCGCACTGATCGATCCGGCCGAAGCGGTGGCGCGCCGCGCGCGGCACCTGCTGCCGGGCGCCGAACCGGGAAAGGGCGAGGCCCGGCCCTCGCCAACGTGGCGCTGCACCGGCCATCCCGAGGCGCTGCGGCGCGCCACGCGGCAGTGGCTGGACCTGCCGGCCGAGGTGCGGTCGCCTCAGAGCTGAGCGGTGCTCGGCGCGGTGAGCGCGGCCTCGCGCCCGCGCCGCATGTTCACCGGCAGCAGCAGCAGCAGTCCCAGCGCGAACAGCAAGGCGGTGGACACGATGGCCAGGCGCTGGTTGCCACCGGTCATCCAGGTGATGGCGCCGTAGCTGAGCGGCCCCACGATGCTGGCCACGCGCACGGCGAAGGTCCACAGCCCGAAGAACTCGGCCAGCTGCGCGGGCGGTGCCAGCATGCCGGCCATGGCGCGTCCGGCCGACTGGCTGGAGCCCATGCACAGGCCCGCGATGGCGGCGGCGTACCAGAACATGCCTTTGGTGGTGCTGAGCGCGGCGATCACGCAGGTGGCGATCCAGCCCAGCAGGGTGAGGCTCAGCGCGAGCTTGTGGCCCAGGCGGTCTTGCCCGTAACCGAAGGCGAAGGCCCCCGCCATGGCCGCGATGTTGAGCACGAAGATCAGCGCCATGGTTTCCTGCTGCGCGAAACCGATGACCTGCTCGGCGTAGATCGCCGCCAGCGCCACGGCCACGGCCACGCCCCCCTGGTAAGCCGCCGTGCAGGCCAGCAGCCACATGAAGTCGCGGTAATGGCGCGCCTGCTGGAAGGTGGCGCGCAGCCGGCGCAGCGAGGCGCGCCAGCCGCCCTCGCGCCCGGCCTGGGGCTGGGCGCGCTCGCGCAGCAGCGACAGCGTGACCAGCGAGGCCAGTCCGAAGATGGCGGCGGTGACGATCATGGTGACGGGCACGAACTGGCCCGCCTTCTGCCCCTGGGCCTGGGCCCACAGCACATAGGCCAGGCACAGGCCCAGCGTGAGCATGCCGCCCACGTAGCCCAGGCTCCAGCCCCAGCCGCTCACCCGGCCCATGGCCTCCGGCCGGGCGATCTCGGGCAGGAAGGACGCGATGAACGACTCGCCCCAGGCATAACAGACGTTGGACAGCACGATGAGCACCACGCCCAGCGCCACCGCGCCGGGCTGCACCAGGGCCAGGCCCGCCGTGGCGGCCACGCAGCCCAGGGTGGTGAGCATCAGCAGGCGCTTCTTGGCAGCGTGCCGGTCGGCCCAGGCGCCCATGGCCGGGACGGTGAACATCACGATCAGGTTGGACAGGCTGAGCGCGGCGGTCCAGGCGAAGGTGGCCCAATGGGCACCGCCGGCCACCCCACCGACGAAATAGGCCGCGAACACGGCGGTGAGCACCACCGTGGTGTAGCCGGAGTTGGCGAAGTCGTACATCGCCCAGCCGAACACCTCGCGCTTGCGCACGCCAGGGTTCAGGGCGCTGGCGAGCATCAGTGCAGGTGCCGCGGTTTGCGCGGTCCGCCGTGGCCCGAGGGGCCGTGGCCGCGCGGCGGCTTGCCCAGCTGCATGGAGCTGACGAGGGCGTCGAAGCGCTGGTTGAACAGCTTGTCGATCGAGGCCACCACGTCACCCAGCTCGGAGGCGTCGAAGTGGCGCTCCATCACCTGCACCACGTCCTGCACCAGCAGGTCGCGCTGCACCTGCATGATGGCCGCGGGCGTGGGACCGACGAAGCACATGACGAAATCGTCGCGCGCCTCTTCCTCGTTGTTCTCGTCTTCCTCGTCGAACTCGGTGTCGTAGAAAGACACCTCCAGCGGCGCGCCGGCCGAGGCGATTTCGTTCAGGCCCATGCAGGCGTCCTCAACGGCCTGGCGAAAGTCCTCATCGCCATTGACCGTCCAGCAGATCTGCAGGGTGTGCGACTCGGCGTCGAAGCGGATGCCAGGCTCGTCCTCGTAGCTGCTCTCGGCCACCGCCGCGAGCGAGCGGCCGCCCGCGTACTGCCACAGGGGCTTGAGGGCCTCCTGGATCTGCTCGAACACCACGTCCTCGCGCAGGGGCACGTCACCGTGCACGTGGATTTCAAAAGGGGCGTCGTATCGGCTGCTCATGGAAACTCACTCTACCGGGCTGTCCGGAAAAAACCTAGGCCCCTGCGCGGAAAGCGCCTGGTGCCTCGAACCGGGGTCGAACCGGTACGCCCCCTTGCGGGCAAGCGGCGGAGTTTAAGTCCGCTGTGTCTACCAATTTCACCATCGAGGCAGGGGCCAGGGGCGCGATTGTCGCAGGTGAACGCGAACGGCCCCACCGGCCGTGGGGCCGGGGGGGCGCCGGATCGCGGGAAGGCCCCGCCTAGGCCAGCAGGCCGGGCAGCCAGAGCGAGAGCGAGGGGAAGGCGCAGAGGATGAACAGCCGGACCACGTCCGCCGCGATGAACGGCATGGTGCCCCGGTAGATGTGTCCCAGCGACAGGTCGCGCGCAATGGAATTGATGACGAACACGTTCATGCCCACGGGCGGGCAGATCATGCCGAAGGTCACCGCCATCACCACGATCACGCCGAACCAGACCGGGTCGAAGCCCAGGTGCACCATCGCGGGAAACACGATGGGCACCGTGAGCAGCAGCATGGCCAGTTCGTCCATCACCGCGCCCAGGACCAGGTAGCCCAGCATGATGAGCGCCAGCACGCCATAGGGCCCGATCGGCAGGTTCACCAGGAATTCCACCGCGTTCTGGGTGAACTGGGTGATGGTGAGGAAGTAGCCGAACAGGTAGGCGCCGACGACGATGGTCATGATGGCCGAGGACACGCGCAGCGCGCTGATCAGCGCCTCCTTGATCTGCGGCCAGCGCAGGCGCCCGCGCGCCATGCCGATCACCAGCGTGCCCGTGGCGCCCACGCCCGCCGCCTCCTGCACCGTGAACAGGCCGCCGTAGATGCCGCCGAGCACGAACACGAAGAGCACGACCACGGCCCACAGCGGCCTGAGGCTGGCGAATCGCTCGGCCCAGCCGTGGCGCTCGCCCCGCGGCATCCACTCGGGCTTCACGCGGGCGATGATGGCCACCACCAGCGAGTAGAAGATCACCGCCATCAGGCCCGGTATCACCCCGGCCGCGAACAGCGCGGTGATGTCCACCTCGGTCATGATGCCGTAGAGCACCAGGATCACCGAGGGCGGGATCATGATGCCCAGCGTGCCGCCGGCCGCGATGAGGCCGGCCGAAATGCCGGGCTCGTAGCCGGCGCGGCGCATCTCGGGCAGCGCCACCTGCGTCATCGTGGCGGCCGTGGCCACCGACGAACCATTGATGGCCGAGAAGCCGCCACAGGCCGCCACCGAGGCCAGCGCCAGGCCACCGCGGCGGTGGTGCAGCCAGGCGCGGCCGGCCGCGAACAGCTCGGCGCTCATGCCCGAATGCGAGGCGAAGGCCCCCATCAGGATGAACATCGGGATGACGATGAGGTTGTAGTCGGTCAGCACCGACAGCGGCACATTGGCCAGCAGGTTCAGGCCGGGCGTGAGGCCGCTGAGCGCGGCGAAGCCCGCCACGCCCGCAATGCCCATGGCCACGCCGATGGGCACGCGCAGCGCCATCAGCGCGAACATGCCGACGAAGCCCAGCAGGGCCACCAGGTCACGATCCATGAACGCCCTCTGCGGTGATCTCGTCAACGGCCTCGGCGTGCGCCTCGCGGCCAAAGGGCAGCAGCCCCAGGCGCACCGCGGCCAGCACGGCGGCCACGGTGGCGCCCACAGCGGCCGCGCTGTAGAACCACTTGAGCGGCAGACGCATGTCCATGGTGCCCTGGCTGCCCGTGCCGCCCACCTTGACCCAGACCATCCAGGCCAGCGGCACCAGGAACGCCAGGGTCACGGCGGTGGCCAGCACGTCGATGACGCGCTTGCCGCGCGGGCCCAGGGCCTCCCACAGCAGGTCGACCGCGATGTGGTTGCCGTACCAGGTGGCCAGCGCGATGCCCCAGAACATCGCGATGCCCAGCAGCATCTGCGTGCCGTCGAACCAGTCGGGAACCTGCCAGCCGAAGGTGTAGCGCACGAGCACGTTGCCCGCCGTCAGCAGCGCGATGACGAGCAGCGAGAGCGCGGCCAGCGTCTCGACCACCGACAGCAGCCGCTTCATCAGTTCGCGCCCCCGCGGGCGGCCAGCTCCTTGCGCAGCTCATCGAGCGCGGCCTGGCCGTTGACGCCGGTGGCGCTGGCGGCCTTCACCCAATCGGCGTAGATCGGCTGCACGGCCTTCTTCCAGGCATCCATCTGCGCGGGCGAGATCTTCACCAGCGTGTGGCCGGCGGTCTTCTCGAGCTTCTCTCGGCCGCTGTCCTCTTCGTCGCCCCAGCTGGCGCCGACCTTGCCGGCCCATTCGTTGTTGCAGTGGTCATCGATGACCTTCTTCTGGCCGGCGGCCAGGCCGTCGTACCAGGGCTTGTTCATCACCCAGACGAAGTCGGAGGCGTAGAAGCGCATGTCGCTGTGGTACTTCACCGCCTTGTCGATGCCGAAGGAAATGATGGAACCCCAGGGGAAGGTGATGGCGTCGGCCAGGCCTTTCTGGATCGCGTCGCGCGACTCGGGCGCCGAGACCTGCACGTTGGTGGCACCCAGCAGGCTCATGGTCTGCGCCACGGTGCCGTTGGCCGAGCGGATCTTCAGGCCCTTGAGCTGGCCAGGTTCGGTGATGGGGTTCTTGGAGTGGAAGGTTCCCACGTGCACGTGCGCGAAGCAGAACTTCACGTCCTTCATTTCCTTGTCCGAGTACTTGCGGTACCACTGGTCCAGCGCGGCCGAGGCCGGGCCGGGCTTGCCGAGCAGGAAGGGCAGTTCGCCGGCCGCGATGAGCGGGAAGCGGCCGGCCTGGTAGCCGGGGTTCACCCAGGTCATCTGCGCGATGCCGTCGCGCGCCATGTCGTAGTGGTCAGCGGCCTTGCCCAGCTGCTGCGCGGGGAACAGCATCACCTTGATCGAGCCTTTGGAGGCCGCTTCCACCGACTTGGCCCAGGGTTCGAAGCCGAGCTTGGACAGCGGGTGCGTGCCCGGCAGCCAGTGCGCGAACTTGAGTTCGACGGGCTTGTCCTGGGCCTGCGCACTCAGGGCGCCGAGGGCGCCGCACACCAGCGCCGACAGCGCGGCCACGCGAAGGGCGGTCTTGCGGGGGGATTTCATCGTTTGTCTCCTTGGTATGGAAATCGGGCTATGAAAGCGGGGCGCGCATCGGACGGGAGCGCACGCGCGCGGCGGCGGACCGTGGGATCCGGCGTTGGGGCGGGAATGTAGGCGCGCGGGCCCCATCTGTCCAACCGAATTTGTCGATGGTGTCTATCCATGCCGTGGATATCATCCCGGTCGTGCGCCGTTGCGCGGCCACGCACCGCCCAACCACCCGACCCGGGACCATGAACTTCCGCCAGCTCGACCTGAACCTGCTTCGTGTGCTCGCCGCCATCCACCGCACCGGTTCGGTCACGGCGGCGGGCAAGGCGCTGTCGCTGTCGCAGTCCGCCACCAGCAGCGCCCTCGCCCGCCTGCGCGGCCACCTCGGCGACGAGCTCTTCGTGCGCACCCCCGGCGGCCTGAAACCCACGCGCGTGTGCGAGCGCATCGCCCCCGAGGTCACCGAACTGCTCCAGCGCCTCGAATCGACCATGAGCGTGCACGAGGCCTTCGACCCGGCGCGCAGCGAGGTGCACTGGAAGACCTCCTTGTCCGACCTGGGCGAGATGATGTTCATGCCTCCGCTGGCCGCCGCGCTGCGCGAGCAGGCGCCGCGCGCCCGACTGTCCAACGTCGCCGTGGCCGCCGAAGACCTGGCCGGCGCGCTGGAGGCACGCGAGATCGACTTCGCCATCGGTATCCTGAACCCGCGCCACCGCGGCATCCGCGCCGACCTGCTGTTTCGCGAACACTACGTGGCCATGAGCTCCGGCGGCTGGCGCCCGTCCGCGGGTCGCGCCAGCGGGCGGCTCACGCCCGAACAGCTGGCCAGCGCCCCGCTGGTGGTGGCCTCGCCCACGGCCACCTTCCATGGCAGCGTGGAGAAGATGCTGGTCCGACTGAACCTGTCGGACCGCATCGTGCTGCGCGCGCGCCACTTCGGCGCCCTGCCCGATCTGGCGCTCAGCACCGATCTGCTCACCATCGTGCCGCAGATGTACGCCGACAACCTGAGCCGGCGCCACGACATGCGCGTGTGGGAGTTGCCGCACGACAGCTCGCCCGACTACGAAGTGCGCCTGGTGTGGCACAGCAGCACGGCCAACGACCCGGCGCAGATGTGGATACGGGAGCAGGTGCACCGGCTGTTCCGGCGCTAGGCCGGCAACCGCCGGGGCCGAGGCGCGGGCCTGCTGGCCGGCGGACATCAGCCCGCTGCGCCCAGCTTCTGCGTGAACAGGCGTTCGGCGAAGCGGCGCCGGTCGTCTTTCTGCGCCGGGGTGCTCAGCGAAGGCATCAGCGACTCCGACACCACGTAGCTGTACAGCAGGAAGGCCCGCGAGCGCGCCTCCACCACAGGAAAACCCAGGGCCGAGAACAGCTGTGCGATGTAGCCGATGCGGCTCGAATCCGCTTCGTCGACCGCGAAGCGCGCCATCTGGTCGCGCCGGGCCCAGGCGCGGATTGCCAGCTCGATGCGCGCGGCACGCGCCGCCGCCCGGCCCCGGAACGGCAGCGACAGCACACCGCGCAACTGCTCCATCGGGTCTTCGTTCGCCGACTCCAGGCGCACCGTGAGGTTCTCGGTGGCCGTTTCGCGCCAGGCCTGCAGCACACGGCGCAGCAGGTCCTCACGGTCTTTGAAATGCCAGTAGAAGCTGCCGCGCGTGACGCCCAGGTGCTGCGCCAGCAGGTCCACCCGCACGTGGTCGATGCCCTGGTCCACCAGCACCCCGGTGGCGGCCTCGATCCAGGTGTCGGGCGTGAGCGGGGCGCGCGCGGCCTCGCTCGCCCCACGGGACTTGCGCGCGGGGCTGGCGGAAGAAGCGGCACCGGAACTCACGCGGAAATTCTATCGGGGACGCCCCGGGAATCTTCCATACAGAAATGTATGGAGATAGGGATAAACCCTGTACCGACCCAGTAGAAACCCTCGCTAGGATTCGTTATGAAACATACATATCTGTATGGAGACATGAACAATCCTCTCGACTGGCTGAACGACCCGGCGTGGCTGGCCCCACCCGCCGCCACGGTGGAGCACCGGGCCGACGGCAGCTTCGTCCTGCGCTCGCCCGAACCCCTGGGGGACTACGCGCGCTGCATCGGCGAATGGCTGGAAGACTGGGCCGCGCGCACGCCCGACGCGCCCGCGCTGGCCGAACGCACCCCCACCGGCTGGCGCCGCCTGAGCTGGGCCGAACTGCGCGCCCAGGTGGGCCGCGTGGCCCAGGCCCTGCTGGACATGGACCTGGCCCCCGACGCGCCCGTGGTGGTGCTGTCGGACAACGCCATCGACCACCTGCTGCTGGTGCTGGCCACGCAGCACATCGGCCGCGCCAGCTGCACCGTCTCCAGCGCCTACTGCCGCCTCACCAAGGACCACGACAAGGTGCACGGCATCCTGCGCACGCTGCAGCCGGCCCTGGTCTATGCCTCGGATGCCGCGGTCTATGGCCCGGCCATCGCCAGCAGCGGCCTGGACGTGCCCGTGGTGCTGAGCCATGGCGCCGACGCCCTGCCCGGCGCCATCGCCTTCGAGCGCCTGCTGACCACGCCCGAAACGCCCGCGGTGCGCGCGGCCTTCGAGGCCATCACGCCCGACACCACGGCCAAGTACCTGCTGACCTCGGGCTCCACCGGCACGCCCAAGGTGGTCATCAACACCCACCGCATGCTGTGCGCCAACCAGCGCATGATTGCGCAGGCCTGGCGCTTCCTGGAGCGCGAGAAACCCGTGCTGGTGGACTGGCTGCCCTGGAGCCACACCTTCGGCGGCAACCACAACCTGCACATGGTGATGTGCCACGGCGGCACCCTGGTCATCGACGAGGGCCGGCCCGCGCCCGGCCTGGTGGACAAGACCGTGGCCAACCTGGCCGAGGTGCAGCCCACCATCTGGTTCAACGTGCCGCGCGGCTTCGACATGGCCATGCCCCTGCTGGAGGCCGACGAGGCGCTGGCGCGGCGCGTGCTGGAACGCCTGCGCGTGGTCTTCTACGCCGGCGCCGCGCTGCCGCAAGCCAGCTGGGAACGGCTGCAGGCCCTGGCGAAGCGCGTGCTGGGCCGCGAGATCTGGCTCACCACCTCCTGGGGCTCCACCGAGACCGCGCCGGCGGTGACCAGCGCGCACTGGCGCATGGAGCGCGCGGGCGTCATCGGCGGCGTGCTGCCCGGCGTGTCGCTCAAATTCGTGCCCAACGGCGAGAAGCTGGAACTGCGCATCCACGGCGTGAACATCTTCCCCGGCTACCGCCACGCGCCCGAGCTGAGCGCCCAGGCCTTCGACGAAGAGGGCTACTACCGCATCGGCGACGCCGGTTTCCTGGCCGACGCCCAGCGTCCCGAACAGGGCGTGGTCTTCAATGGCCGTGTGGCCGAGGACTTCAAGCTCACCACCGGCACCTGGGTCTCGGTGGGCACGCTGCGCCTGCGCGTGGTCTCGGCCCTGGCGCCGCACGCGCAGGACGTGGTCATCACCGGCCACGACCGCGACGAGATCGGCGTCCTGGTGTTCCCCACCGCCGCCGCGATGCAGTTGCCGCGCGAGACGCTGCACGGGCACATCGCCCAGGGCCTGGCGGCGCTGCGCGCCGAAGGCGGCGGCTCCTCGCAATCGCCCGCGCGCGCCGCGGTGCTCGACGAGCCGCCCAACGCCGACGCCGGCGAGATCACCGACAAGGGCTACCTCAACCAGCGCGCGGTGTTGCAGCGCCGCGCCGAGCGCGTGGCGGCCCTGTACGCCGATGCCCCGGGCGTCATTCGCCCAGCCCCTTCCTCGAAAGTTTCCCGATGAGCCGCGGACAGAGCCAGCTTTTCAACGACGTCTACATCCTCGATGGCGTGCGCACGCCCATGGTGGACTACCAGGGCACCTTCGCCGACGCCAACCCCATCGACCTGGGCATCAAGGTCGCGCGCGAGGTGCTCAGGCGCACCGGCGTGTCGCCCGAGTCCATCGACTCCGTGCTCGCGGGCAACATGGCACCGGGCGGCTTCGACCAGTTCTACGTGCCGCGCCACATCGGCCTGTACGCCGGCGTGCCGGTGGAAGTGCCCGCGCTCATGGCGCAGCGCATCTGCGGCACCGGTTTCGAGCTGTTTCGCCAGGCCGGTGAGCAGATCGGCGCCGGCATCGCGCAGAACGTGCTGCTGGTGGGCACCGAGTCGATGACGCGCAACCCCATCGCCGCCTTCGACCACCGCGGCGGTTTCCGCCTGGGCGCGCCCATCGGTTTCAAGGACTACATGTGGGAGGCCCTCACCGACCCGGCGGCCGACATCAGCATGATCCGCACGGCCGAGAACCTGGCGCAGCGCTACGGCATCACCCGCGAGGCGGTGGACGCCTTCGCCTCGCGCTCCTTCGAGCGCGCCGTGGCCGCGCAGGCCGCCGGCTGGTTCGACGGCGAGATCGTGCCCGTGGGCCATGAGAGCTTCGAGCGCGAGGGCTACCGCCCGCGCGGCATCCGCCTCTCGGGCAAGGCCAGCGTCGCCGACCGCGACACGCACCCGCGCCCCACCCCGCCCGAGGTGCTGGCCAAGCTGCGCACCGTGTTCAAGGACGGCGTGCAGACCGGCGGCAACAGCTCGGCCCTGACCGACGCGGCCGCGGCCGCCGTGGTCACCAACGGCGCGGGCCTGAAAGCCCATGGCAAGCCCGCGCTGGCGCGCCTGGCCGCCGCCGCCGTGGTGGGCGTGCCGCCCGAGATCATGGGCATCGGTCCCGCGCCCGCCATCCGCCTGCTGCTGGAGCGCGCGGGTCTGTCGCTCAACGACGTGGCGCGCTTCGAGATCAACGAGGCGCAGGGCGCGCAGACCGTGGCGGTGTCGCGCGAGCTCGGCCTCGACGAGGACAAACTCAACGTACACGGCGGCGCCATCGCGCTGGGCCACCCGCTGGCGGCCACCGGCGTGCGCCTCACCATCACCTGCGCGCGCCAGCTGCGCGACATCGGCGCGCGCTGGGGCGTGGCCTCGGCCTGCATCGGCGGCGGCCAGGGCATCGCCCTGCTGATCGAGAACCCCTCGGCCACCTGAACCCCTTTCAAGCCCTCGCGGGTGCGGGCCACGAGCACACGCAACACCAACGGAGACAACGCATGAAACAACTGCTGAAGACCACCCTGGCCACGGCCGTGGCCGCCACCCTGGCCAGCGCCGCCTGGGCCGACCTCACCGTCGGCGTGAGCGTGCCGCTCACCGGACCGGCCTCGGGCCTGGGCATTCCCATGGCCAACGGCGTGAAGATGTGGCCGGCCACCGTCGGCGGCGAGAAGGTCAACGTCATCATCCTGGACGACGCCACCGACCCCACCAAGGGCGTGCAGAACGCGCGCCGCTTCGTCAACCAGGACAAGGTGGACGTGATCGTGGGTTCCGGTGCCACGCCGGTGGCCATCCCCATGGCCGACGTGGCCACCGAATCGGGCACGCCGCACCTGGCGCTCTCGCCCATCGGCCTGCCGCCCGGCAAGGACGCCTGGAGCTTCCGCATGCCGCAGAGCAACGGCGTGATGGCCGAGGCCATGGTCGAGCACATGAAGAAGCAAGGCGTCAAGAGCGTGGGCTTCCTGGGCTACACCGACGCCTACGGCGAGCAATGGCTGCAGGCCCTGACGCCGCTGCTGGAGAAGGCCGGCATCAAGCTCTCCGGCGTCGAGCGCTTCGCGCGCTCCGACACCACCGTGACCGGTCAGGCGCTCAAGCTCGCCTCGGCCAACCCCGACGCCATGGTGGTCGTGGCCTCGGGCAGCGGCGCCGCCATGCCGCAGCTGGGCCTGATCGAGCGCGGCTACAAGGGCAAGTTCTACCAGACGCACGCGGCCGCCACGCGCGACCTCATGCGCGTCGGCGGCAAGGCCGTCGAAGGCACCTTCGTCACCACCGGCCCGGTGGTGGTGGCCGAACAGCTCCCCGACAGCCACCCCAGCAAGGCGCTGGGCGTGAAGTTCAACGCCGAGTACGAAAAGATCTACGGCGCCGGCACCCGCAACCAGTTCGGCGCGCACTCGTACGACGCCTACCTGCTGCTGGACAAGCTGGTGCCCGTGGCGGCCAAGAAGGGCAAGCCGGGCACGCCCGAGTTCCGCGCCGCGCTCAAGGCCGCGCTGGAAGACGCGCCCGCCATGCCCGTCACGCACGGCATCATCGACTTCACCGCCACCGACCACTGGGGCTTCAAGACCGGATCGGGCGTGGTGATGAAGGTCGTCAACGGCGATTGGAAACTCGAACAATAAGACCGCCCCGCCGCGCTTCGCGCGACCTCTCAAGGGGCGGTGCCTGCGGCCCGGCCAAGCCGGTTCCGCGGCACCCTGGGTTGCGTGCTCTCACGCGCAGCCGGCGGGCGTTTAAAGACAAGAGATGAAAATGACGGGAGACCGCAACCCATGGACCTGAGCATTGCTGCGATCCTCGGCGTCGACGGCGTCATCAACGGTGCGATCTACGCGCTGGTGGCGATCGCCCTCGTCCTGGTGTTCGCGGTCACCCGCATCGTCTTCATTCCGCAGGGCGAGTTCGTCGCCTTCGCGGCGCTGACCATGGCGCTGTTCCAGACCGGCGCCCTGCCCGGCACGGTCTGGCTGCTGCTGCTCATGGTGGCGCTGGTGCTCGTGCTGGACGCCGTGCGCGCCTGGCGCGAGGCCTGGCCGCTGGCGCGCTGGGCGCGCCTGGCCCTGCGCAGCGCGGCGCTGCCACTGGTGGCCTGCGCCCTCACCGCCTGGCTGGTGCCGAAACAGCCCCCCATGATCGTGCAGGCCCTGCTCACGCTGGCCCTGGTCACGCCCATGGGCCCGCTGGTGTACCGACTGGCCTACCGCTCGCTGGCCAGCGCCAGCGTGCTGGTGCTGCTCATCGTCTCGGTCGGCGTGCACTTCGCGCTCACCGGTCTGGGCCTGGTGTTCTTCGGTGCCGAAGGCTTCCGCAACCCGCCGTTCTGGGACGAGCGCCTGAGCCTCGGACCGGTCACGCTCAGCGGGCAGGCCATCATCATTCTCGGCGCCTCGGTCGCGCTCATCGTCGCGCTGTTCGTGCTGTTCGATCGCACGCTCACCGGCAAGGCGCTGCGCGCCACCTCCGTCAACCAAACGGGCGCGCGGCTCATGGGCATCTCCACCGACGCCGCCGGCTCGCTGAGCTTCACGCTGGCGGCCTTCATCGGCGCGCTTTCGGGACTGCTCATCGGCCCCACCACCACCGTGTTCTTCGACAGCGGCTTCCTCATCGGCCTCAAGGGCTTCGTGGCCGCCGTCTTCGCCGGTCTCACGAGCTTCCCGCTCGCGCTCGCGGGCGCGCTCGGCGTGGGCCTGGTCGAGGCCTTCGGCTCCTTCTGGGCCAGTGCATTCAAGGAAGTGATCGTGTTCACCGCCATCCTGCCGGTGCTGCTGTGGCGCTCCTTCGTCGACCCGCATGACGAGGAGCATTGAGATGGACATCCGTCGCTACGGCCTGCTGGCCTTCACCGTGATCATGGTCGCCGTGCCTTTCCTGCCGGTGCCCGACTACTGGATCACCAAGCTCAACTACGTGGGCCTGTTCGGGCTCGTCGCGCTCGGCCTGGTGCTGCTCACCGGCATCGGCGGCCTCACCTCCTTCGGCCAGGCGGCCTTCGCCGGCCTGGGGGCCTACGCCAGCGCCTACCTCAGCGTGAAGCTGGGCCTGTCGCCCTGGCTCGGCCTGCTCGCGGGCCTGGCCGTCACCGTGGCCGTGGCCCTGGTGCTGGGTTGGGTCACGCTACGCATGTCGGGCCACTACCTGCCGCTGGCCACCATCTGCTGGAGCCTGGCCCTGTTCTACACCATGGGCAACCTCGACGCCCTGGGCAAATACGACGGCCTGCTGGGCGTGCCCGCCATCCAGTTCTTCGGCATCAGCCTGCAGGAAGAGCGGCGCATCTACCTCCTGATCTGGCTCGTGGCCATCGCCGCGGCCATCGCCATCACCCGACTGCTCGACTCGCGCCCCGGTCGCATCATGCGCGCGCTTGACGTGCACCGCGGCGGCGGCAAGACCATGCCCGAGGCCATGGGCGCCTCCACCTTCCGCCACAAGCTGCTGATGTTCGTGATCGCCGCCATCCTGGCCTCGATCTCCGGCTGGCTGTTCGCGCACATGCAGCGCAGCGTCAACCCCTCGCCCTTCGGCATCAAGTTCGGCATCGAGTACCTCTTCATGGCCGTGCTCGGTGGCGTGGGCCATGTGTGGGGCGCCTTCACGGGCGCGGCCCTGGTCAAGCTGGCCGAAGACCAGCTGCAGACCTGGCTGCCGGCGCTGCTCGGTACCTCGGGCAGCTACGAGATCATCGTCTTCGGCGTGGTGCTGGTGCTGGTGCTCAAGTTCGCGCCCAACGGCCTGTGGCCGTCGATCGAGCGCCTGCTGCCGGCGCGGCGGCGCCGCGCCATTCCGGCGGACGCACCCGAGCCGCTGCCCGCGCGCGACAAGCCCACCGCCGGCAGCGTGCTGCTTGAGGTGAAGGACGCGCGCCGCACCTTCGGCGGCCTGGTCGCCGTCAACGGCGTCGGCTTCACACTGCGTGCCGGCGAAATCTTCGGCCTCATCGGCCCGAACGGCGCGGGCAAGTCCACCACCTTCAACCTGGTCTCGGGCGTGCTGCCGCTCACCAGCGGCGAGGTCTGGCTGCGCGGCGAACGCGTGGACGGCAAGGGTGCGCGCGAGATCGCGCGCCGCGGCCTGTCGCGCACCTTCCAGCACGTCAAGCTGGTGCCCGACATGACCGTGCTGGAGAACGTGGCCCTGGGCACCTATCTGCGCACGGGCAGCGGCACCCTGGCCGCCATGCTGCGCACCGACCGCGCCGAGGAAGCGCGCGCCCTCGCCGAGGCCGAGCGCCAGCTGCGCCGCGTGGGCCTGGGCGACCACCTGCACGAACTCGCCGGCAACCTGGCCCTGGGCCCCCAGCGGCTGGTGGAGATCGCGCGAGCTCTGGCCAGCGACCCCGCCCTGCTGCTGCTCGACGAGCCCGCCGCCGGCCTGCGCCACCGCGAGAAACAGGCCCTGGCCGAGGTGCTGCGCCAGCTCAAGGCCGAGGGCCTGAGCCTGCTGCTGGTGGAGCACGACATGGACTTCGTGATGAACCTGACCGACCGCATCCTGGTGATGGAATTCGGCACGCCGCTGCTGGAAGGCACGCCGGCCGAGATCCAGGCCAGCGAAAAGGTGCGCGCGGCCTACCTCGGAACGGAGCATTGACATGGCGCAGCTGCTGCTTGAAGTGAAAGACCTGCACGCGGGCTACGGCAAGGCCGAGGTGCTGCACGGCATCCACCTGCCGGTGCGCGCGGGCCAGGTGGTCACGGTGATCGGGCCCAACGGCGCCGGTAAGTCCACGCTGTTGGGCGCCCTGATGGGCCTGCTGCCGCTGCGCGGCGCGGTGCGCTTCGCGGGCCAGGACATCACGCGCCTGACGCTGGAAGAACGCGTGATGGCCGGCCTGGCCCTGGTGCCCGAGCGGCGCGAGCTGTTCGGCACCATGAGCGTGGAAGACAACCTCGTGCTCGGCGGCTGGCGCCCGATGAAGCAGCGCCTGCCGCGCTGGCGCGATGGCCTGGAGCAGGTCTACGAGCTGTTCCCGCGCATGAAGGAACGCCGCGCACAGGCGGCCGGCACGCTGTCGGGGGGGGAGCGCCAGATGCTGGCCATCGGCCGCGCGCTCATGGGCCAGCCCAAGCTGCTCATGCTCGACGAGCCCAGCCTGGGCCTGGCACCCCTGATCGTGCGCGACATCTTCCGCATCATCGAGACGCTGCGCGAGCGCGGCGTGAGCATCCTGCTGGTCGAGCAGAACGCGCGCGCGGCCCTGAACGTGGCCGACGAAGGCCACGTGCTGGAAACCGGCGACGTGGTGCTCGCGGGCCCGGCCGCGCAGCTCGCGGTGGACCCGCGCGTCATCGACACCTACCTCGGCGCGAAGAAGCAGTAACCCCCGCCCGGCCGCCCCCCCGAGGGCACCGGCCGTGGCGCGCCCCCCGGAGTTTGCGAATGAGCTGGACCTACGAAGCCCCCCTGGACCACATGCGCTTCGTGCTTGAGCACGTGCTCGACGCGCCCACCCACTGGAAGGCCTGCGCGGCCTTCGCCGACCTCGACCTCGACACCGCCGACGCCGTGCTGCAGGAGGCTGCGCGCTTCGCGAGCGAGGTGCTGCAGCCGCTCAACGCCGTCGGCGACGTCGAAGGCTGCGTGCGCGACACCGAGGGCCGCGTGCGCACGCCCCAAGGGTTTCCCGCGGCCTACCAGGCCTTCGTGGCGGGCGGCTGGCCGGCCCTGCCCTGCACGCCCGAATGGGGCGGCCAGGGCCTGCCGCTGCTGCTGGACGCCGCGCTGCGCGAGATGCTCGACGCCTGCAACCACGGCTGGAACATGTACCCGGACCTGCTGCACGGCGCCTACGAGACGATCAAGGCCCACGCCAGCGAGGCCTTGAAGGCCCGTTACCTGCCCAGGATCGTCAGCGGCGAATGGCTCGCGGCCATGGCGCTCACCGAGCCCCAGGCCGGCAGCGACCTGGGCCTGCTGCGCACGCGCGCCGAACCGCAAGCCGACGGCAGCCTGCGCATCAGCGGCAACAAGATCTTCATCAGCGGCGGCGAACACGACCTCACCGACAACATCGTGCACCTGGTGCTGTGCCGCCTGCCCGATGCGCCGGCGGGCACCAAGGGCCTGTCGCTCGCCCTGGTGCCCAAGGTGCTGCCCGACGGTTCGCGCAACACGCTGTTCTGCGACGGCGTGGAAAAGAAGATGGGCATCAAGGCCAGCGCCACCTGCGCCATGCGCTACGAAGGCGCCACCGGCTGGCTCATCGGCGAACCGCACCGCGGTCTGGCCGCGATGTTCCTGATGATGAATTCGGCGCGCCTGCACGTGGGTCTGCAAGGCCTGGGGCACCAGGAAATGGCCGCCCAGAACGCGCGCCGCTACGCCGCGGAACGGGTGCAGATGGGACGCGCCATCGCCGAGCACCCGGCGGTTCGCCTGCTGCTCGACCGCCTGGAGGTGATGGCGCAGTCCCAGCGCGTGCTCGCCTACCGCGCCGCGCTGGCCCTGGACCTGGCCGAACACCACGGCGACGGTGCCGTGCGCGAGCGCGAGAAGCGCTTCGCGGCCCTGCTCACCCCCATCGTCAAGGCCTTCTGTACGCACCAAGGCTTCCATGGTCCGGCCGCCGCGCTGGGCGTGTGGGGCGGCTACGGCTACGTGCACGAATACGGCATCGAACAAACCGTGCGCGATGCGCGCATTGCCATGATCTACGAGGGCACCAACGAGATCCAGGCGATCGACCTCGCGCAGCGCAAGCTGCTGGCCGATGGCGGCACCACCGCCTTCGAACTGCTCGACGCCCTGAGCGCCGAGCTGGCCAGCGGCGATCCGCTGCGCGACTTCGTCGATGCGTCGCGCACGCACCTTCGGGACTGGCTGGAACACGCCAGGCAAGACAGCGCGCGGCTGCTGGACAGTGCCGACGATCTGTTGCATGGCATGGCCCACACCCTGCTGGCCTGGGCGGTGGGCCGCATGGCCCGCGCGGCCCACAGGCTGCCGGACGCCGCGGCCGCACGGCAGCGCGCCCTCACGGGCGCATTCGTTCGCCAAGCGGTTCCCATGGGCCACCTGCACTGGGAGCGCGCGCTGGCTGCCGCGGCGCCGGCCTAAGGCCCTTTAAGGCCCTGTAAGACCACTCAGTCCACGGCGCACGGCAGAGCCAACACAAAGGCGCTGTTACCCATCTGCGGCGGTGACAGCGCCAACAAAAAAGCACCTGGCAGAAACCTGCACAGGTGCTTTTTTCATCGAATCGTCTGGAGGCGCGTGGCGGAGTCGAACCGCCCTAGACGGATTTGCAATCCGTTGCATAACCGCTTTGCTAACGCGCCGGAGCGGGCCCGATAAAAAAGGGAAGCCGAGCTTCCCTTTTTGCGAATCTGGAGCGGGAAACGAG